>FLOH01000918.1_pt1 | contig 51179 bp, 54 predicted proteins | sample 756751 | NCBI WGS metagenome assembly FLOH01 (sample SAMEA4026879, study PRJEB14308) | marine metagenome | biome: coastal water; material: water | depth 74 m | reverse complement strand
TCCAGCAACCAGGTGGGGGATTTTGAAGTGGCCACCGGCTCGGGTGGGGGATTTTGGGTGGCCACCGGCTTAGTGGGGGATTTTGAGGTGGCCATGGGTGGGGGATTTACAAGTGGCCATCAGGGAAATCCCCGTAGAACACAGGATTAAAGCTTTGGCTATGACATATATGAGATACCCTGATGTTTCACAGGCTAGCCTTGACACAAAAATGCCCGATGACATGAAGAAAGACATTGAGAGTTATATGACTATGGCCATGATTTCAGAATCAGGGCCAAAGCGGGCAGCAATTATGGATCTTTATGACAAGGCTAAAGGAGTAGTTGGTGAAGAGATAGCTGCCGAGAGGAAAGTATTTTTAGAACTGATCGAGATCCGGAAAGCTATGGTTCAGAAGGCTCAAGATAATGGGGAAGATATTAGTAAAATTCCTGACATTTGGACTATACAGGCCAACATGAAGAGCAAATCAGAATCCGAGGCAATAGCTTCATCCCAAGAGGTTGAAGAAGAGGAATCGTTGAGGATGAGACCGAGATAAGATGTGAACCCCTGCATTTAAAAATCATCAAAAAAAGCCGTAACCCCCCTTCTTTCTGGTCGGGGATTTACGGCTTTTTCTGTTGGTATCTTGTATGCTGACTGATAAAGCCAAAGCGTTTCGCAAGTGAGTGACTTCAAATCTTTTAAAAACTATTAAGAAGATTGATGGTGTCTACATGACGGATTAAGTCATTGAGTAGACATTCACTGATCCTGGCTTTATTATAAATCTGTTGTGTTAATATCCTATTCTTTTTTTGCAGATTTCCATCATTCTAGCAAACGCTTCGGGGGCTCGTTCAACGGGAAACTCAAATTTTCTCTTTTTGCCATAGGCGTCTCCTTTTATATTCTCAATTGTGAAAGTACTATGCCCTCTCAGTTCATTCACAAAGTCTATGGGTAAATACGGTGCCTTGAGCACGTTGTCAAGGGTAAGTGTCCACCATTCACTGGCAGGCTTACCTTCTCCAAATTTTCGAAGCACTGCTACTCGCCCCCCACTCTTTTTGTAAAATACAAGATTCCTTATCTGTACACGGCCGCTGTTTGTATTAGAGCTAAAGCACTGAAGGGAAAGATAAGCATGAGATTCAAGATCCATAGCAGGATAAGCTGTCATTTCTATTGTATGCAGAGATCCTGTTACATAATCAGTCACAATCCAATCACCGACCTTGGTTTCAAGTAATTTCTTAGGTGGGTCAGCAACTGCAACACCACTAGTACAACCAATAACAACAGCAACAACTAAACTTCTTAATAGACACTTCATGGTATTCCTTTTTATTCTTTCAGATTATCATTTAATTCTTGTTGCAATTATACTGGAAAAATATCGTTAGTCAAAATTACAGGGGAATATTACAGGGTATTGTGGAAGAAGTTACTTCACTTCAATCAAATCGGATGCACGATACTATCAACTTTCGGTCACACAATATTGATCGACCAGGTGCTTGCTGATTGTCATATTGGGTCAAATGTGAGGCTGATAATCCATGAGATCAAAGGTGAATAAGGGTAGCACCAATATCGTTGAAATAAGAAACGCTTTCACATTTCGCAAAATATTCCTCACCTGTTAACGCCTTGAGTCCTGTTATCTGTTCAAAGTGCTTGTTGGTGATACCTACAGAATCATATAATTCACTACCGATATCGCTTCTTTTCAGTAAAAGCATAAAAGCATTACCTTTATCAGAAACACCTCTCTCTTTGGCACTTTCAAAGAATTTCAATGTGAATTCGTTCTGACTAAACTTGTAAAATAAGCCGGTGCCAACCTTATTGACTCCATGTAACAAGCTGACGATTTCGATATACCAATGAGCTCCACGCATATCGATTTCATTTATTTTACGGTCGACAGCCAACAGCCGATCTTGAAAACCAAATTCCTTGTCAAAAGTGCTCATTTTTTCTTCAGTCATTATTCCTCACGTTGTCTGGCAAAAAGCCTGTGAATCACCAAAACCACAGGCTTTTCACAAATCATTCTAAGAATTTAATTTGTCTTCCAGGGCTTTACCAGCCTTGAACTTGGCAACAGTTTTCGCAGGGATATTAAGTTCGGCACCGGTTTGTGGATTTCGGCCCTTTCGTGCCGGTCTTTTAGTGGCGGAAAAACTGCCAAAACCAACCAGAACGAGTTTGTCGTCGCTTTTCATGGCATCGCCGATAACTTCCAGGGTTGCGTTTAGCGTAGCCTCTGCAATGGTCTTTGTCACATCCGCTTTCTCGGCAATCGCATCAATCAGGTCTTTTTTGTTCAAAATGTTTCCTCCTTGGGAATTTGTTTGTTTGTACTATTCTTATTTTTACTTAAGTCTGAGACAAATACTTTCCTCACTTCGAGGGAGATTTGTTTCACTGTTTGAACGTTTCCATCTGGGCCAAACACATTAGCCTGCAGACAGATCGAGTTGAAAAGGGCATCGTCAGAAAAATCTTTTCTTGAAAGAGTCAGAGAAGGGTTTTTGATGACCCCTGTCTTGACAGCGTTGGTTTCAATGGACCGAATGTACATTTCTTCAACGGCTGTTAAAATCACATCCTTTTCTGGCATTTCATGTTGCAACTGCAAGAACCGGAGTTTTTTTATTTGTTCTGGCGATAAAATTGCGGTAACCCTCTTTTCTTCGTTTTCTCCTTCGTAAAACTTTTTAGCCATCCTTATTCTCTCCTTTCATCAAATTCGGTTCCATAATCTTCTTGATACTAATTCTATAGATCGATGAACTTAAATCAATAGCAAAACAGCAATTAATTTAATAAAAGTGAATAAATTTCAGAAAAACACAAAAAAGTGATAAATCGAGAGAGAAAGCCTCAAAAGAAACAATAATGAGCCAAAAATACTATTTCATTAATATTTAGCCTTCCGTTATTTAACCGCACTAAATGTACAAGCCCGTGGCTGGCCAGTTATGGTGTTTTTAATATCTGAAGGTGCACCAACACAACCTACATTAACCGCACTAAATGCCTATTTAGTGCGGTTAAGCTAATATATCACCAAATATAGCCCAAATTAGACCTCGGAAGCCAAAAATTTGATCTAGGCTTTTTGCACCAAAAGTGAAAAAGTTGGTGATTTTCAGAAAAAACATAAAAAGTCCATGAAATGGTAAAAAACGAGAATAAAACAAGTATGTGTACGAAATGGTGCTAAAGATAGACAAACGTCGATTTTAATCAATATTAAGAATAAAAATGGAGAATGAGACTCGTCAGTTGAAAAACATCTTCATTTTTCGAAAACCAGTTTATTATTTCAAATTTTCCATATACTAGGAAATACACTTTATAAGTCCAAGAGTAATGTCGCATAATGTTGTAAAAGAGTATGGAGAAAAAATGAAACGACAAAGTATCAGGGAAAGCTTGTCTGGCGCCGCACAGAAACCCGGGAGATCACCAGACCCATTTCCTTACTTTTGTGAATTGGCAGCTTCGATCAAAAGTGAAGGTGACGGACGGTCTTAACTTGAACCCCTACATACTCTTCAGTTCGATGGTCTTAGAATTTGAATGGTTGAGTATTCTGCAGGCTATGTAGCTGATCACTGGTGTGAAAAAGAGCACATTGTTCATTGTTTAGAAGGTGAAGTTGTTAATGAACAAAAAGAAGGTACTAGTTCAGTTTTAACCCCGGACATGTCGTACGTAGTATCAGATGATTTAAGTTCTCATCGCTCAGTAACAAAAACGGGTGTGAAATTAATGATTATTGACGGTGATTTTCTTAAATTAAGGGAATAAAAAAGTATAACAAACGGCTCACCTGTTGCTCCATTTCCAGGCACTCTTGTGGTTGATGCTACTTCCATCTCTTGCTTTATGTCGTCGACATATACTCAGTTACTATCAACCACGCTACCTAACATCTCATTTAAAGTGATCAGCAAAAATAATCTGGAAACATCATTAGTTTTAATGATGCTCCATTAAACGCATTTTTTTGAGAAATAATACTGAACTTTAATAAGTACCAGAATACTCCTTTTTGGATTTTTCCTGGGTAGGATAACAGAACACTCGATCCTGTTAGTTTTGTAGCCTCTTCAGGGCTTCATCCTTAATACATGGTCTCTATCAGATCTTCATAGTTACTAAGAATGAATTTCTTTTTCAGTTTGAATGTTGGTGTCATCATTGCATTATCAATGGTAAATTCGGGAACGATGGTCACCTTTTTAATTGTTTCAAAGGATGCAAGACTTTGGTTTTTCTTCTCCACTTCAGAATTAATCAGTCCAATGATATCCTTATTGTGAATTAAGTCTGATATGCTTGAGTAGGGTATTTGTTTTTTATCGGCATAATCCCGAACAGTTATATCATTCAGTGTGACGATTGCAGAAAGATATTTTTTCTGGTTTCCGATCACACAAACTTGGTTGAGATATATGGATGTACTCATTATGCCTTCGATTCGTGATGGTGCAATGTTCTTTCCAGCCGAAGTAATAATGATATCTTTTTTCCTATCAGTAACCTTTAGAACATTGTTTTCATCTATTACGCCGATATCCCCAGTCATTAGCCATCCGTCTTCGGTAAATGTTGCGGCTGTCTCTTCGGACATTTTATAATATTCCTTCATAACATTCCGTCCCAAAAAGAGTACTTCTCCATCGTCATCGATCTTATGGCATATCCCTGCGCCAGGAGGGCCAACAACGCCAATATCATAATTGTCTTGACGGACTACATTCGAAAAAGATGTATTTTCAGTCATCCCAAGGCCTTCCAGAATCAATATGCCAGCAGCGTGAAAAAACTTCGCGATATCCGGGTTCAAAGGGGCCGCACCGCTGATACACCATTTAACATTACCACCAAGAGCTTTATGAATTTTGGAGAAGACCAAGGTAGTCGCCAGTTTAAATTTGATCTTCATAACGAATGGCACCTGCTGTTTTGCAAGCTTGCACCTCGATACCTCAGTACCAACTTTGCATGCCCATCTGAAAATTTTTTCAGTGGCGCCACCTTTTGCTTCAACTCCTGCAATTATTTTGTTGTGTATTTTTTCAAACACCCTCGGGACACTGACAAACCAATGTGGGGATGCAAGGGAAAAATCATCAACAAGCGAATCAATGCTCCGGGCAAAAGATGTTCTGTTTCCTGTTTTTATAGCTGCGTAGCAGCAGGTTCTGGCGAAAATGTGGGCGAGAGGGAGAAAGACAAACATTTCTTCACCGTTATGGAAATCTGAACTTTTTTGCACCGACTGACAGGTAAAAGTGATGTTATCATGAGTTAGAACGACACCTTTTGGTACTCCTGTCGTTCCCGAGGTATATACTATCCCTGCAGTATCGCTGGCAGTTACCTGTGCCAGCCGATCCTCAAAGTTTTTGTCATCTATACTCTTACCAAAAGATAAAAATTGATCGAATGTGAGAACCCAGTCGTCTTCCTCATAAGGTTCCCCGTTTAGCAGGATGATCTTTTTTATGTTTGGAATTTTCTTTCTGATCTCAAATAATTTTTCAAGCTGAATAAGATTTTCTGCAAAAACAAGAATGCTGTCTGAATGATTGATAATGTATTCACAGTCTGCAGGCAAATTAGATTGATAAATCCCAACAGTTGCTATTCCCATGCACATATTTGCAGCATCAGTGAGAACCCATTTGTAGCTGGTATAACTTAAGATATTGACTTTTTCGCCCCTTTCAACACCTAGAGCTAGCAGGCTTTTTGATACAGCTTTAACTTGGCTATAAAACGTCTGCCAGGTAATGGAAGTCGAATCCCCCTTTTCATCAAACCAGCGGTATGCCGGGTCCTGCCCAAACTTGTCAACCGTTTCACATAGCATTTGATGGAAATTGACGTAGTCTATAAACGACATAAAATCTCCTTTGATAACTGTAGTGGCGCGACATTAAAATTAAGCCGAGGGGCCAAATAGTCTGGAACAATTTTTCACTATCCAAACATTACTTTAACGTAAAATGATACCCCACCGCGAAAGTTATTTCATTGAAAAAAAAGGCCTGCATTTAGTTTGATAACATTTAGAATAAAAAGAGACAAAAATGAGTACTTCAGTGTTGATGGGTTCTACTGGCAAGCCTCGGTTACAAAACACGCCTCAAATATTGAGAATATTTCTAATCAGCTTGAACTTGATTATGGCCAAAAAACATGCTCCAAAAGAGCACTTTTGCACTTAGAGAATTGAAGAGTATCTTTCAAAAAAGTAGCGGAATAATTACCATTTATAAAAATGCTAATTTGTTCCAGACCATCATTAGAAGAGACTCTCTGGAATTATCAATAATTTACAATGCTCCATTTACCACCGTTTTTATGGGAGTAATTTTGACTTTTTCAAAGTACCAGAATGCTCCTTTTCGGGCGCGTTTTTTGGGCCAGATCACTTGTGAACTGATCAGGAAACACCTAAACCAGATGAATCTAAGAATCGCTTTGCGTTGGCAGTGCATATCTTTAACCAGAGCCTGCACGACTGTCAGTTACTATCTTGCACGCTGCCTGACACTACTCTTGAAGTGACCATCAAAAATAATCTGGAAGCATCAATAATTCTGAATGCTACATTTTCTGTTGGATTTCTGGAAAGAATATTGGATTGTTAAAAGAGCAATGATGCTCCTTTTCAGGCAATTTTTTCAGGTAGGATCAAATTAAAACATATCAGGAATTATGTTGTGAGATTAGTTATGTTGCGCCTTTCCTTCTCTGTTTGTTCTTCTTCCCTTCTTTTGTAGTTCTAAATTATTGTCTCTTCTTCCTTCTTTTTCTTTGTATTTTATTCCTTTTCTTTGTTTTTCGATCGACAATAACGGGAAAGTAGTCGTAACAAACGAAAGGCCCGAAGCAGCCACTTCGAGCCTTTCTACAGAGATCCCGTAAATACGGAAGCCCAACAAGCACCTTCATATAATCACGGCTTCCGTTTTTGTTCAAGACGGAAGAATGGAGATTCTTTTTCTGAAGGCTGTTTCATGCAGGCGGTGTGGCAGAAGTTTTTATATCTGCCGGAGCTGCTGGCGAGGACAAGCCTACTGTTGTGATTCCTGTCGCCGCCATTCCCAGCGAGAAGCCCACCGCTTAGCCCAGCAAAGATATCGACAGACAGCAAAAGGCAGAGAGGCCCACCGGCAAGCGGAAAGAAGACAAAGAATGCAAGTTTCTGAAAAAACCGTGGCTGATGCATCTTCAACACCTGCCCCCGAGCATGATAGGTTACCTCAAGACCACCGGTTTATCGTCCCTTGTTGTCATTTTTGCGGTGGAAAAGGTGTGGTTGTGGAGAATTTTCCCCGACGGGGTTATGGGAGACGGAATTCAGCAGCCAATATCAGGTCATTCAGACATTTTGGAGGCACACATGATCAATAGAAAACCTCTTGTTTGCGATCGTATAAGGAAGATAGATGGAAGCTTCGCCTGGATCGGCCACCGTTTTCTGAGAGGTGGATTTTTGGCCAGCCTTAGTCAAAATGAATTGCTCCTCTATTTTTTCCTGGTGCTTGTGGCTGACCGCCAGGGGCTTTCCTACTACCACTATGACAAGATCTGTTCCTTGCTCTGTTTTACTCTAGATGATTATATCGTTGTCCGTAATCAGTTGATAGACAAAGAGCTGATCGCCTTTGACGGCAACTTTTTTCAAGTCCTTTCCCTGCCGCGAATGGTTGTGAATCAATCTTCTAAACTGCTTAAAAACCAAGACGACATGGAGACATTTGATCTTGCCACAATCAAGCAAATAATGCGCAAACGATTAGGCCGTGCCCATGAATCATAAGGATTCAAAAAGACTCCGACAGGCAGTTGAACAATATCTCCTAGAGCGGATCGAACAGGGATATACGGATACGTTCATCGACACTCAGTGCAATATCCTTCAGGCTTTCCATCTTTTTGTGGAGCGCCAGCCAAAAGAATGGGACGAGATTTTTACCCTCGAAACATTAAAAGAATTTATGCAGCAAGGAAACAGCAATGAACGACGACGCGCGGTTCGAGGGCTGGCAAGATTTCTTTATAAACAGAAGCAAATCTCTCAGCCCATCCCGTTAAAATCAAGACCAAAACTTTCCACCATTTTTGAAGACCATCTGCATTATTGCGCCACCGCCCGGTATGATACAGAAAAAACAGTACAGCATACACGACGAGTTATCGAGGCATTCTATCTCTATCTCAAGCGGCACGACCTCAACCTTTCGGCAATAACCATAGAGAGAATAGATGCCTTTAATCAGGAACATAATGCAGCTTATTCTCAGCAAAGCCAAAAACTAAACCGGAGCCATCTCAGGCTTTTTTTGAAATACCTGTACCATGAGCGCCGAGTGCTCACACGAGACCTTGCCGCATTGCTCAAAGTGCCGCGAATATTTCATCGGACAAAACCACCCTGTTTCCTGCGCCCTGAGGAAATCCAACAACTCTTTAATACCATGACACTATCAACCCCTGCGGATTTGCGAACCTATGCCATGATTCATATCGCATATACTATGGGGCTGCGGCCTCAGGAAATTTGCAAGCTCACCTTGGATGATATTCAATTCAGCAAAGCGGAGATGCACATAAAAGATCGTAAGGCCGGCACTCCAATCACGCTGCCGATCCCACTAAAAACACTCAAGGTTATTACCGCCTATTTGGTTGGAGGTCGCCCAAAAAATAACTATCGTGAACTTTTTCTGCAAGGCAACCGCCCCAACAGGCCTATCGGCTATATGACTGTATACTCTACCATAAAAGCGTGTATGCGAAAGGCTGGTTTACCCAAAGAGGCCACCCCCTATTGGCTACGACACACTCATGCACAGCACTTGCTGGAAGCTGGGGTCTCTCTCTTTGAGATCAAGGAAATGCTTGGTCAGGACGACATCGAGGCGACCGGAAGATATCTCCATATTCATATCAAACTCATGAGGAGGGTCATTCTTGGTGAAATCGTTTGAAAGCTTCCTGGCACCGCAGATGGGAAAATATCTCGAATATCGCTGTAGCCTGGGCTATTCCATAGAAGCAATGGCCAGCTTGAGACGATTAGATCGTTACCTGGTAACGAAAAATGTTACTACGCAGAAGACGCTGACACCTTTGTTCTTTTTGCAGATGCGCACAGATCTTGCGATAAACCAGAATACAATCAATACAGTAATCTATGCCTTACGCGGCTTTTTTCAATACCTCGTACGGATTGAGTTCTGTCAGCATAATCCCCTTGTCGGGATTCCTCGCTTCAAGGAAAATAACATCATCCCCTTTATTTTCTCTGACCAGGAAACTGAACATTTGCTCGAAGCAGCCTGGAGACAGGTCCGTAGAGAAAAACAGGCTTTTTTCCTCAAGGACATCAGTTGTTGCCTGGCTGTACAGCTCCTGGTCCGTTGTGGTTTGCGGATCTCTGAACCTTTACGGCTAAAACTCAAGGATTTCAGAGCTGATGAAAGGACAATCTATATTCGAGAGACAAAGTTCCGAAAGGATCGCTTGATTCCCATCCCTGTTGACGTGGCAAGGCATCTGTCGGATTATCTTTGTCTTCGCAATTCCTTGCTGCCTGTAGATAATCAGAATCCGTACCTTCTGGTCAGCGATTCCACAAAGGGGTTACATAATCAACAGGTTCGTAACTTTTTTCACCAGGCAGTCAGGGAAATCGGACTTGCTCAACCCAAACGGGTTGTCGGCAACACTAACATCAGTGGCCCAACCCCACACAGTCTGAGGCATTCTTTTGCGGTGAATACCCTCAGACGGATAACAGTGCGAGGTGATTCACCACAGAATGCGCTTTCGGTTCTTGCGGTATATATGGGACACAAAAAATACACCTACACTATCTATTACCTCAAACTGATCGATGCAGACCAGCGCCGCAATCTCGTCGATTTTATGACTTCGTATCCCTCGAGACTATGAAACTTTCATTGTGCATTCACCAATTCTTTGGGCAATATCTCCCTCGGATCAAAGGGTGCGGGCCCAATACGATCAAGGGTTACCGCGATGCTTTTTCCCTCTTTTTGCCCTTTGCCGGGGACGCACTTGGTATCCCCATCGACTCTTTGCAGGTTGAGCAACTCACCCCGGAGCTGATTGTAAAATTTCTTGGTTGGCTCGAGAAAGAGCGGGGGAATGGTGCCAGAACGAGAAATCACCGACTGGCGGCCATCAAATCTCTGGCCAAGATGATTCTCTATAAGTATCCTGACAAAAGAGATGTTGCCGTAAGGATATTGGATATTCCCCAAAAGCGCTATCACAGGAATATAATCGGCTTTCTTTATCAGGAAGAGATTCTGGCAATCCTCGAAGCTGTCGATCTCAGCTCGGTACAGGGCTTCAGAAATTATACCATACTCAATCTGCTTTTCGACTCCGGCGCCAGAGCCAGCGAAGTGGCTACTCTCGAGCTCGACTTCTTTGATCCACAGAAAAAAACGCTGGCCATTCTCGGTAAAGGAGGGCGTTTCAGAATGATAAACCTCTGGCCCAAAACGACGGAGCTCATTTGCCTGTATATCAAAAAGTACCGCATTGAACCACATCCTCTTTATAGGAAGCGCTTGTTTCTCAATCAACAGGGAAAGGAACTTACCCGGCACGGAATATATCGAATCTGTCGTAAATATCTGGAAAAAGTCCTACCAGAAAAACGGTTGAAAAATATCAACCCTGCCCACAGCTTTCGGCATTCCTGTGCAGTTAATATGCTCCTGGCCGGACATCCCATATCTGACATAAAAAACCGTCTCGGTCATGACAGCGTACAATCGACGATGGTATATCTGCACCTTGATTTAGGTCACCGGCAACAAATCCAGAAAAAATTCATCACCTATACACAGTCACTGTTGAACCAGGATAACAAAATAGATGAATTGATCGACTGGGAGAACAAGGAGGAAATTTTAAAGTGGCTTGATAGCCTTTAGGGGCTCTTTGATCCCCGATAAGGTTAACGGGCAGGTATGAAAAACCCAAATAAGTTATGTTGCGTAAAAAAGAAGAATCACTCTTGAAAACAGCAAAACAACTTGAAATCATAGGGAAAATGGAACAATCAATGATGCTTCAAAAAAAGTATTAAAAATCAGACAGATAGATCAAGTCGCAACATAACAGGAATAGTCTCAACTTGTGGTTTTTTTCAGAAACCGAGGCTTGCCAAGTTGCATCTATACATCGCTGGAATACTTACTGAACCAGGGTCTATTGGAAATGCCTCGGAAATATTTCTCACATCCAAGCAATCACCCTTTGGAGTAAAATAATCAATTTCAAATCCGATGAACTGGGTGGCCAAGGTTGTGGATTTACCTCGGCTCGGCTGGAGTAATCTTATTTCTGAATTTCAATTGAAAAAACAATCCATTAACAATGGTTGAAAGTGGTTTGATCTGTGAATGATTTTTCAAATCTCGAAAACGATTTGCGGAATTATCGAGCTGGTGCCGTGATCAGATCCAGAGAAAAATCTTGTTATTATTAATACCGAAATCTGGATAGGTACAGATGTGACAGTCAGTCAAGCAACAAAGAGCTAACTGTGCGAACTATGGCTGGGTTTGAAATTTTGATGGCAGAAGCGCTGAATACTATGCTATTGATTAGTCCGGCCCCTGAAATAAGTATATGTACTCAGAAGCACGCGTCTTAATCGAAATGGCCGGAGATAAGAGAAAGCAATAACCACTGTATCAAGCACAGATAGAGACAAGTCCCTGGCTATATAATATGGAGAGAAAGAAAGAATGGTGAATATCGATGTATTGGTAGATAGATATTATACCCTCGATGGAATCATGGAGGAAATTGTCACCAGGCTCAGCGAGGCCGGTAAAAACCTCGATGCTCTCACCGTTGCAGACCTTGCTCCAGTTGATGAGTTTCATATCAGGGGACGAATCGCAACCATTGAGGCCGCAAAACTGGCAAATATAAAAGAATCGGATTTTATCCTTGATGTTGGTTGTGGTCTAGGTGGCACCGCTCGTTTTTTGGCGGAACAATATCAATGTAATGTCGCTGGAATCGATCTTACAAAACAATATATATCCGTTGGTAAAAGACTTACAGAACTTGTGGGTCTGAGTAATCGGGTACAGCTTCTTCAAGGGAGTGCACTCGACATTCCCTATGAAGATGACACGTTCGATCTTGTCTGGACAGAACATGTACAGATGAACATTGCCGACAAAGAACGGTTTTACTCTCAGCTCGCGAGGGTTTTAAAACCAGGAGGACACCTGTTGTTCCATGATGTTTTCCGTGGCCTTGGGGATTCGCCGGTTTATCCAGTCCCCTGGGCTGAAGATGAGTCAATGAATATCCTGGTAACAGAGATTGAGGCGCAGACGAAAATTAACCAGGCCGGACTGGAAATCGATCAATGGATCGTAAAAGTCCGACAGTCAATTGATTTTTTCAAGAAACTATTATTGAGAATTGAAAGGCATGGACTACCTCTCATAGGCACTCATCTCTTAATGGGAGGAAATGCTCAAGATAAACTTGAAAATTGTCTTCGCAATCTAATTGAAGATCGTGTGTCTGTTGTTCTGGGGATGGCCCATAAAAAGTAAACGCTTGTACGTTCCGTTTGTTTTTTATGGGCCGGAATAGAATGGTAGATGGCACTGCCACTGTCCTTGGTGGAATGTATACTGGAACACTGTAGCTTCGACGTGGTTCGCAAAGTCGAGCAAAATAACAGATCCACCATGCCGGTGGTGGTGAACCGTGAGGTGCTTGGACTGGACAACTCAGATCTACCTAGCCATCGCATCTTGCTGCAGATGATCCAGTCAAATGCACATCGGACAGATCTATAACAGTTATCACCATGATTATTGCATCATTGCAGGGAACCGGGTTGGCGGTCGCCTCCTGAAGGAAAGCATATGTTTAACTCCTTACGAATGTTCAGTTCTTTGTTTGCAGCTACCCTGATTTTTTATATCGGCAATGGCCTGCTTAACACTGTGGTGAGCTCACGCTTGGCGATGGAGGGTTTTTCCACAACCACGACTGGTGTCGTCCTCTCTAGCTATTACACTGGCCTTCTGGTTGGTTCTTTTGTGTGCCACCGGTTGATCCAGGGCATCGGACATATCAGGGCTTTTGCCGTATTTGGGGCAACGACGACCGCTACCACCCTTCTGTATGGACTGTATCTATCCCCCTGGTTCTGGTCTATTTTGAGGTTCTCGAGCGGCATTACTATTTTTGGGCTCTTAATGATCATAGAGAGTTGGCTCAACGAGTGCAGCGAATCGCACTACCGGGGGCGGGTGTTTTCGATCTACATGACGCTATTGTATATGGGAATCGCCATCGGCCAGCTGTTGCTCAATGTCGGCGAGGTAAGGGGCCAGGAGCTATTTATCATTTCCGGTATTGTTTTTTCACTCTGCCTGATCCCGGTATCGGCAACAAGAGGGGTGCATCCGCGCCTGCCGGAAACCAAACCCTACCGGTTCATGGTGATTTTTCGAAAGGCTCCTATTGGCATGCTGGGAAGCCTGGCCGCAGGCCTGGCCAGTAGCGCCTTCTTTGCCATGACTCCGGTGCTCTGCACTGCCATTGGCTTGTCACTTTACCATCTATCATGGATCATGTCCCTCACGGTGTGTTGCGGTCTGGCCGCCCAATGGCTTATAGGCATCCTGTCGGATCGGTTTGACCGTACCATGATCATGGCGGTGGTAGCAACCACTATGACGGCGGTTAGCTGGATCATGTTTCTCGACAGGGGGACTTCTTTTGGAAAATTGGCGGTAGGGATGGGCTTGTTCGGCGCACTGTTGTTTGCTATTTACCCTCTTGCCGTCGCCCGGGCGCACGATGTTTTTGGCGGACAGGATTCCGTGGCAGTCAGTGCCGGTTTGCTGTTTGCCTATAGCATCGGAGCTTGTGTCAGCCCCCTTCTAGCCTCGGGTGTGATGACCTTACTAGACTCCCCCTTTGGCCTTTTTGCTTTCTGGGGGAGCACTGGCGGCATTTTGGCTGTTCTCACCATATACCTCAGAAAACATGAGAGTGTAGCAGTGGTTCCAGTGGGAGATCAAGTCTCCTTTGTTCTTATGGAAAGCACGTCACCGGTTATCATGGCCCTGGAGCCAATGGGTGAGAGCAACACTGACTACAATAAAGAGCATACAAAACTAGGGGAGCCAAAGCAGCCATTTTGAGTTTTTCATCAACTGCCACCCGAGAGCTGGGATACTACTTACAAACTCTCTCCTTCGACTGGATTATATCAGCAGGAAAAGCAAACGATCCTTTAAATCACTTTTTTAAGGAGAGATGTACGGCCAGTTTCAAATGCGTAATAGTCAGGTTAAATGACTTTTAATTTTCAAATCAGTCCACTCAATTGTTATAAACCAGGTAAGCGGCCACTCTCTTCTTCGATTCGTTCATCGTTTTTCGTTTCTTATGATTGTTCTCAATTTAAACTGCTTCTTAAATCTGACGCAATTATAATCCTCGATCCGAGATCGAAAAACCATGAATTAAAGAGAGTTTCAAAGCAATGATCATGAATCAGTACATCGCGTTATTTAGTTGTAATTCAAACATAAAATTATTGCATATAATCAACATCCATCCTATCTTGAACTACAGTAATGTTATACTGTTTCGCTAATTGGTCTTTGACGGGTATATTGCCAGTTTGCGTGACCCTTTCCCCTTCAATAAGCAAACCTACTGTCATTTCAGTCTGATTCTCTTATTTGAATTAACCACAAACCAATTTTACAGAGTCTATTTACCGTGCACGCACATTCAGAATATTTACAAGCGGGAAAAGGCACACCAGTGATCATGTTGCACAGCTCCATGAGCAGCAAAGAACAGTGGTCCAAATTAGCCGCAACACTCAAATATGACTATCACACCATAGCAATTGATCTCTATGGGTACGGAGGTGGCGAATACCCCAAGAATCCAGCATCTTTCACCCTCGCCGACGAAGCTTTGAGGATCGACACAATCATTGCAGGACTGATCGGCAAGGAGCCATATCACCTTATCGGCCACTCCTATGGAGGAGCGACTGCACTCCGACTGGCCTACAGCAATCAGGAACAGATCATCAGTTTAGCGCTATTTGAACCTGTACTCTTCCATCTGCTAGAAAAGACAGATCCAGCTCGTGCATCTGTTTTGGAGGTTATCGACAGGATCAAATCCTATGTAGATAATTATGATTTTTCTGAGGCTACCAGAGTTTTTGTCGACTTCTGGAGCGGTAATGGGACATACGATGGCATCAGCCAGACAAAACAAAGCCTGCTGAACGGCGGCATTAAAAAAGTTTTACTTGATTTCCAAGCAGGAATCTACGAACCTCTAACAATCGAAGACTACCGGACAATTAAACTTCCTGTTTGTCTGATAACAAGCCCACAAAGCCCATTACCAACACGACAAATTATCCATCATCTCGAGAATGCTCTCCCTCATCGCCAGATGCATCGGGTTGATGGTGGCCATATGGCCCCGATCAGCAATGCAAAAAACGTCAATCCTATACTGGAAGCATTTATCCGCACCATATGAGCTTCACAGAGAAGAATTAAGGATTGAATAGGCTCATGTCGGTTTTAACCAGAGGGAATCGGCCAGTAGAAGGCTGGCAGGGCAGCCTGGGTTGATCATACCCCAGACTGTGCATGTTACACATTTCTCATTCGTCAATATTCACAACAACACACCCGCCACAACCACCCCGTTCGACGAGTTGATGGGCTTTTGCTATTTCGTTAAATGACAAACTGTAGGCAATACGGTGAGAAAGTTTCCCTGTTTCCAAAAGGAGCAACGTGTCGGCGATAGCCTTTTCTTTTGCACTTTCCGGCATCGCATAGACGAGAACCATTCTGATGGTGAGATCCATGAACAACATTTCAAGAAAAGGCAGCTTCGGTTCTTTCACCTGGGTTGAGGAATAGGTAACAATGGTTCCACCAATGCGAATAAATCTCAACACCTGGTTCAGGTTTGCACCAAACTCAACATCAATTACGCGATCAACCTTGTTACCGTTGGTGAATTTCAGTACCCGCTCTCCCCCTGTGTCAGGATAGATGTCGCCTCTTCTTGAAGAGTTGTGTGTGAGGAGGGGGCATAGTAAGATTGATGGTAGTTCCCACCTGCAGGATGCTAACGGGAAGGAGCCCGTAGGGCGACTGGACGTTAGCATCCTGCAGGTGGGGCACCAAACAATCCGCAATTTCCTGATGAGATTATAATAAATGAAGAACTACCCAAAAGAACTGAAAGAGAGCATCATCTCTCGAATGTTGCCACCCAATAACATCAGTGTACCAGAACTAGTGTGTGAGACAGGTATCCCAAAAGATACTCTTTATACATGGCGTCGCAAATCTCTTAAAGGTGGCAGCCGTGGAAGGCCAACAGTTTCAAAAGAATTGAGTAGCGAAGAAAAATTTAACATCGTTTTGGAAGCAGCAAGCCTGAACGAGGTGGAACTGGGTGAATATTGCAGACGAAAAGGACTCTATCCGCAAATGATCGACGCATGGGAAAATACGTGTAGACATGCTCATGCACCACTCGCGCCCAAAGCGGATCGGGCAACAATAAGTACGCAGACAAAAGAGATTAAACGGTTAGAATCAGAACTGAAGCGTAAGGATAAAGCCTTGGTAGAGGCCGCTGTTTTATTGGTCCTTCAAAAAAAAGTTCAGTCTCTCTGGGAGGACCCAGAGGACGAAAAATAGAATTTGCAGAACGCGTCAAGGTGGCCAAGTGGAGCCATGAGGCCTGCATTGCAGGGGCCAGCCAATTAAAGGCTTGTGTAGTGCTTGGTATTTCGCCTCGTACCTTGCAGCGCTGGCAAGAGGATGGCCAGGTGAAAGCTGATAGTCGAGGGATGTCGAACGCTCAAAGTAAGCCCCACAACAAGCTGTCATTGTTGGAACAGCAGCGTATTTTGGAGATAGCGAATTCACAGGAATTTTCACATTTGTCTCCGAATCAAATTGTTCCGATACTTGCAGACCAGGGGCAGTATGTCGCATCAGAATCGACTTTTTATCGAGTGCTGCGTGAAGCCAATCAAGTGACTCATCGTGGTAAGGCGAAGCCACCTGCGCGCAAGCGACCTCTGCCGTTGCTGGCCACTTGCCCGAATCAGCTATGGAGTTGGGACATCACCTACCTGGCTACAACAGTCAGAGGGATTTTCTTTTATCTCTATTTGATCATGGATGTTTTCAGCCGTAAAATCGTTGGTTGGGAAGTGTACCAGGCAGAGTCGGCCAATCAAGCTTCGAGAGTATTCCGTAAGACGTATTTACGCGAAGGTATTGCAGGAGATGACTTGGTGTTGCATTCCGACAATGGATCTCCGATGAAAGGTGCTACCATGTTGGCAACCCTGCAGCGGCTTGGTGTAATGCCATCATTCAGTCGCCCTTCGGTCAGCGATGACAATCCATATTCAGAGGCCTTGTTCAAAACATTGAAGTACCATCCGGGCTTTCCCGACAAGCCATTCGATTCCCTCGAAGATGCGCGTGGTTGGGTCAAAGAATTTCAGCACTGGTATAACGAAATTCATCGCCATAGTGCTTTGAAATTCGTTACCCCGGGACAGCGTCATCGGGGGGACGATATCGCTATTTTGGATCAACGCCATCAACTCTACCAGACAGCTAGAGGTAGCTCGCCTGGGCGATGGTCAGGAACAACAAGGAACTGGACGCCGGTTGAAACTGTATACCTTAATCCAGCAAAGCCTATAAAAAAGGAGACAGAACTCAAACAAAACATTGTCTAAGAAAGCGACAACTTCCTTGACATCCACCGACCTCAGCACATTGAGAATGCGCGCATTTCGTTTGCTATAAAGATTACATTGGCCAGAGGCCTTTGGCGCCGACATAGTGTGGAAAGGATCATGGCCACTCCTTAAGAAACTCAATCAGTTGCGCAATGGCCTAGCTCACAACTTGGATAGTCCAAAGTTGCCGCAGCTAGTGTCAGCGTTTCTAACGGAGAGACGGGCGCAAGCACCGCTAATACATGATGCAGAGAAAGATCCTACTGATCTGACAGAAATGATCCGGCGGTTGAGATCTGATGTGTCGATGCTAGTCTGTCAATTGATCGCTGGAGCAATCATGATTCGCGACCTCAAGAAAACCGATGGTGACAAGACCAGGGGACAGTCTTGAAAGTCTGCATGGTGAGGTCGGTTAGGTGCATGAATCCCGTGAATTCCGGAGACACAACACTTAATTCCAACAATAACATTCTTCGGACAAGCCGCAGATGTACACGTTATATGTACAAATGAAGAATTCACGCCATGATTGATCACTTAAGTGTGTTTTCAATAAAATTTGTTTGGTTAAAACCACTGTTTTTCCTTACAACTGTTGCTGCAATCATTGTGTTTGCCTACGTGGTTCTCATTGAAAATGGTGCAGGTAAAGAAGTCTATGTAATTCCATGTGTAGTTGGTGTTCTGTGGTCGCTTGTCTGTTTACTTTTGTTATCCACATTTCCTCATGTGCCACCAAAACCTGATATGCAACAACGTTTTTATAAACATCTGAAAATCAGGTTGGTTAGGGGTTGTTATTACATAGTCTCATTGATGTTTGTCGTGTTAAGTGCATCAGCTGTATTGCTTACATTTAGGCTACTGAATGTTTGGCGAGCAGATTTTTAAACATAAAAGGGGTAAGGTCTTCGCTTGACTCATCTCGTATGTGAAATGTCCTTAGAAATCAATTTTGCCAAAATCCAGATATCTCCTATTAATCATGATCTTCAGAGTAGTGTCAAAATGGGCTATAGCGGTCTGTTAATAAAATTTATTTTTACTCTGACCCATTTCCAATTCCCACTTTCACTACTAGAAAAGGAGTTCGGAAATGGATAGATTTTCAAGGAGAGAGTTTGTTTGTCTTGGTGCTTCTTTAACCCTATTGTTGCCTCTCTACTCCTATGCAATGAGTGAGACAGGCAAAGACCAAAAAATCGAATATCCCAAGACTATATTGGTTCTAAAGCAGTCTTTTAAAGCAGAAATGATAGCCCACAAAAATTATTTAGCTTACATCAAAAGGGCATAAAAAGAAGAGTATCCCAATATTGCGTATATGTTCTCTGCCTTTTCCATTTCGGAAAAAATACATGCGGACAATTATAAACGCATAATAAACGGATTTGGTAGCACAATTGAAATCAATTCAGTTTCAATAGATGTTCGAGATACTCGATCTAACCTGAACAAGGCGTTTGCAGGAAAGGCAAGTAAATGGAGTCAGCGCAAACTCAAAGAGATAATTTTATTTTTTCTACTCTAAGCCCTTTTGATGTGTTCTTTTTAATCAGACAACTGGTGATTCAAGCATGAAAACCGGGAAATATTTTTTTTTGCGCATTGTGATTAGGATAACAACACAAGTATTTTTTCTGATGCTGCTTTTTGTTTTGCCTGCAGGATTGCGTGCAGAAACAATGATCTACACAACCAGAGCTCCTGAAAGCAGCACGGATACCCGTTTTTCTTTTAATAATGAGCTACTCAAACTGGCATTGGAAAAAACCAAGTCTGAGTATGGCGACTACAGTATTGCGTTTGCCCCACCAATGAATTCAGCCCGCGCTCTTGCGGAACTTAAAAAAAATACATATCCGAATTTTGTATTGCTAACCACATTCCATAACTCGTTTATTGATGACGGGTTGGACTACACTCGTATCCCGGTAGATATGGGTGTCACCGGTTACCGGATATGCTTCGTTTCACCAGAGGCAAAGACAGCTGTTGCCAACGTAAAAACGCTAGATGAATTAAAAAAATTTTCTATTGGCCAAGGTGCTGGTTGGATAGATAGCGAAATATTGCGTTATAACAACTTTGCTGAAGTTGTGGATGTGGCATTATTTGAAAGTCTTTTCCGCATGGTGGCTGTCAGTCGTGTAGACCTGTTCTGTCGGGGGATTAACGAACTTGAACCGGAATTAAAAGCCCATCCGGACCTTAAAGATTTAGCTTATGACCGAACATTCGCAATTTCCTATCCGCTGCCTCGCTTTGGCATTTTTAACAAGAAAAACTGCAAGGCGCTGGATCGGATGACAAAAGGTCTACTGCTAGCGTATCAGGATGGCTCATTTCAGAAGCTTTGGACCACTCACTATGATAAAGCTTTGGCTTTTGCCGATCTTAAGCATCGCAAGATATTCTATTTAAAAACGCCAAATATCGATCTAATCGACTTCGACTACCAAATGTACTATTTTGACCCGACAAAGTAATGGGACCCTTTTGCTACGTAATCTCGCGTCTGGTAAAACACTGTATGAGATTAGCCGCGATCACAATTCATAATTTTTTCTTGCTGATAACCTGCGATCGCCTTAGTATCCAGATTTTATAGCTTCTCTTGCTCGCTAAAGCTACTGATCGAGATCGATCAAAACCGAAACTATCCACTTTAAGGTAGATATGTACGAACAGGTATCCCATACTCTTCTGAATGACATTCTCAACGACATCAAACCGGAGATCTCTGAGCAGGATTTGCGGCATTTCTACACCCGCTTAGGGGCGAACTTTTACGGAATCCACTCTCTGTTTCATAAACTCTACGGTGATAGGGAGGATTTTGCTGAACAGGCACTGCAGCTGGTAGAAACCATGGCCCAGCATTACATAAAGCGTCCGGAAAAGCTGCGCCAGCTCGATCTAGCCCGGGAAAAGGATTACAACTGGTTTCTCAGTCAACAATGGATCGGAATGGCGCTGTATTGCAAGGGGTTTGCTGGCAATCTGCAAGGATTACAGGAGCGATTGCATTATTTTCAGGAGCTGGGGGTCAACATAGTTCATGTGATGCCGATACTGCTTTGTCCCGAGGGGAGCAGTGACGGCGGCTATGCGGTCAGCGATTTTCGTGAGATCAACCCGGAATTAGGCACTTTGGAAGACCTTCAGCAACTTGCCGCTGAGATGAAAAGACACGACATTCTACTGGTGCTGGATGTTGTCGTGAACCACACTTCCAACATGCATTATTGGGCAGCCAGTGCCAAGGCTGGAGAGAAGAAATATCAAGACTATTACTTCACCTTTGAAACTCGTAATATCCCGGATATGTTTGATCAAACCATGCCTGAAATCTTTCCGGAAACGGCGCCTGGTAATTTCACTTGGGACGAAGAAATGGGCCGCTGGGTAATGACAGTTTTTAATGATTTTCAGTGGGATCTCAATTACAGCAACCCATCGGTTTTTATCGAAATGCTTAATATCATCCTCTTTTGGGCGAACCAAGGGGCCGATATTTTGCGACTCGACGCTGTGGCCTTTCTATGGAAAAAAATTGGCAGTACCTGTCAGAATGAACGGGAAGCACATTTGATCCTGCAGCTGCTGAAGGATTGTGGTCAAGTCACCGCACCGGGCGTGGTTTTTATTGCCGAGGCGATTGTAGCTCCGGTAGAAATGATTAAATATTTCGGAGAGGATGCGGTCATTGCCAAAGAGTGTGAGATCGCCTACAACGCCACTTTCATGGCACTGCTTTGGGATGCAGTGGCAACTAAAAATGCATGTTTGCTCAATCATGGAATTAAAAGCCTTCCAGTCAAACTAGATCGCGCCACCTGGTTGAATTACATCCGCTGTCACGATGATATAGGGTTGGGATTTGACGACCGGGACATTCTGCTCTGTGATTATGAACCGGGTGGGCACCGGAAATTTCTGGTTGATTATTTCACTGGTAAATTCGCCAACTCCCATTCCCGAGGACTCCCATTCGGACAGAATTCCAAGACCGGCGATACCCGTATCTCCGGTTCTCTCGCCTCATTGGTGGGGCTAGAGTATGCCCTTGAAACCGGTGACAGCAAAGCAATTGATGATTCGATCAAGCTGATCCTGCTGTTGCACGGCATGATTCTGTCGTTTGGCGGCATCCCGTTGCTCTACTATGGTGATGAAATCGGCACCCTGAACGACGATTCTTATCGAAATGATCCCTTTAAAATGGGGGATACACGCTGGGTACACCGGCCATCGATTGACTGGGATAAAGCAGAGCGCAGAAACACACCCGGAACCGTCGAGTATGTCGTTTTCAGCTCGTTAAAACGGATGATTGCTGTCCGGAAAGAGATTGAGGTCTTTGCAGATTTCAACAATCGCGACCTGATTGAAGTCGAAAACCCACATCTGTTCGTATTCGGCCGTTATCACCTCCAAAAACCAAGTGAGCAGGTCTTGGTGGTTGCCAACTTCAGCAACAAACCTCAGCACCTCAACCTGGAAGATCTGGGGAGTTGGAGAACAAAATATCGCCCTCTGGTCGATCTTTATCAAGGAACAAATCCGGATATTTTCAATAACAGCCTGGTGATTCCTGGGTTCAGTTTTTACTGGTTGTGCGAGAGATGATCCGTAAAGAGACGACGTCATATACTACTGGCAAAAATTGCAGAAAATGGGACGGAACTATTTAATTATTTTATGGAAGAAATGTACGTAATTCACGAAGAACCCGAATTTGTTGTGGTCGTAAAGTCAAGTGGGCTGCTCTCTGTTCCTGGACGAGGTCCGGAAAATCTGGATTGTGTCAGCGAGCGGGTGAAAGCACGGTATCCGGGCTGCATCGAACATCCCTCAGTTCACCGCCTTGATATGGACACTTCGGGGTTGTTGGTGGTCGCTCGAACCAAAGAGGTGCATCGTAACATCTCCATTCAGTTTCAAGAGGGGGAGGTATCTAAACGCTATATCGCCATTCTTGATGGCGAATTAGACGGCGAGGAGGGTATAGTCGAACTTCCTTTCCGCCTCGATATTGACAATAGACCTCATCAAATTTATGATCCGGTTCACGGAAAGGTGGGAGTTACCCACTGGAAAAGAATCCTGGTAAAAGAGGGAAAAACACGAATCGAGTTTAGACCTATAACCGGAAGAACACATCAGCTCAGGGTTCACTCCGCTTCCGAATACGGTCTCGGAATTCCTATTGTAGGCGATCCGCTCTACGGAACTGGCACTGGCCCGGGAATGCTGAAGCTACATGCCTGCTATCTTTCTTTTGCTCACCCAAGGACTGGTGAGAGTCTCGAATTTAACTCGGAACCTCAGTTCTAATTTTTTTCCGGATCATGTTGTTGCCATGAAAGATATTACCGATTTAGACCACTTGATTACTGCACTTCCTAAAGACGCGACCTGCTACGGATATTGTACAGCCTGTGATGAGGTTCATTATCTGACAGTTGGAAACAGCCGCAAGTATGCTCTGGAGCTGATGGCAGAACTCGACCAGAATAGACGGATTGACTTTCACACCCCAGATCCGGAGCCAATATTCTCTACAGACTGCCTCTGGGAAAAAAGAGGCGGACAGATGTTTGGTGTGTTGGAATGTGTCGATGCCAATGGAAATACCGTAGTGCTTCGTGCATTTTCCGGACAGTTCAACACACGCTGGCAAGCAGAGGGCTGGGTTCCACCGACTTTTGACCTAGATGGATACTACCAGATTATGCCAAAAATTGAGTCGTCGGTCCATCAAATGACCGACGATATTGAGTCCTGCAAACACAAAGCAGACCAGTGTAAGCTGAAGTTCGAAGAAGCCATGCGTTCTGGTGGTCGTGCGGCACAGAAAGATTGCCGCAGGCAGATGCGAGAGGCATTTAAAGCGCTCGAGCTTTCAAAGAAAAACCGGAGAACATATTCCCAATCGATGATGCCTGTCTTTCTGGATCTGTATCAACTCCAAAATTTCAAAGGTGACCAGCATTCCATCCTGAATGTATTTTGTGAAGACCGGGGAATTGCCACCGGATCGGGGGACTGCTGCGCTCCAAAACTCCTTCAGGCCGCCGCCCAAAACGGGTTGATGCCTCTCGGACTGTCCGAATTCTACTTTGGCAAGGAAAACAAATCTTCTACAAAGCACCACAAAGAATTCTATCTCAGCTGCAAAAACAAATGCCAGCCAATTCTAGGCTACATGCTTTGCGGAGCCTTTAAATAATCAAAAATTGCTTTGTGCAAGTCAAGATGTTTGGGCTTTAGTCTCATCAATGAAGATTTTCTATCCATCTGGTTGGTCGTTTGGATATCGTATATTTATTAGGAAATCAGCTTAATGGGGTAAGGACTGGATTCTTGCTCTATCTCCAAAAAGTCAATTTGAATTTGCAACATGAAACAACAGCCAATAGATTTATCAAAAATACGCGACGAATTGCTCCCAATTGAAAGCAATTCATTTTACGAAGAACAGGTATTTTCAGGCGTGAGTGCAGATGAAGGTTTTCAGGTATCCGACACAGAATTCTCTGAATGTACATTTAACAGCTGCAAGTTTTATAAAATATCGTTTTTTAATTGTAGATTCGAAAATTGTGAATTCGAGAATTGTGATTTGGCATCAGCTTCGATAAAACACTCATCTTTTTTGGGAGTGAGATTTATCGACACAAAACTTACAGGTATTCAATGGGCTGATGCAGCCATTCCTCTGGACGTACATTTCAATAAGTGTTTGTTAAATTATTCCGTATTTATTGGCGTAGATCTAAGAAATACTCAAATAATTGAATGTCAATTGAGAGAGGCTGATTTTACAGAGGCAAATTTGTCTAAAGCAAATTGCAGTTACTCCGATTTTTCAGGTGCCAGATTTATTAATACAAACCTCACACGTGCTAATTTTAAAAATGCCACCAACTATGCCATACACCCACATGGAAATAAATTGCACAAAACAATATTTTCCTTACCAGAGGTGCTGACGTTACTTGATGTATTTGATATTATTATAGAATAGCTCCGTAACCTGACAGAGGCTATTGGAGACAATTCAGATCAGCGCTCGCCAGTAGCCAGTTGTCCGCAAGCGGCAGAGATATCAGTGCCACGGCTGTTTCTGATAAACACCGTATAATGCGCATCAATCAGTATTTTTTGAAACCTCGGGAGCCGATCTTTGCTGGGGCTTTCAAAGGGAAGTGCCGGAGATTCGTTATAGGGCAGTATATTGATTTTGCAGGGAATCCCCTGGAGCTTTCGTCCTAACTCGATGGCATCTCTATCTGAATCATTAATGCCTTTTAGAAGAGTGTACTCAAACATTATTCTCTTTCTTTTTGACAAGGGAAAATCACGGCAGGCATCCAGCAATTCGTCCAGGGAATAACGATCATTCACCGGCATCAATTGGCTGCGAACAAAATCATTTACTGCGTGTAGAGATATAGCTAGATTCACTGGAGACTTTTCCCCAAACTCCCTTATTTTTGGTACTATTCCACATGTGGACACGGTGATCTTTCTACCGGCAAGATCCAATCCTCTTGGTTCAGTTATAATTGACAGGGAGGAAAGGACATTATCTAAATTGTTAAGCGGTTCACCCATTCCCATATAGACAACATTGGTTACCCTGTCGGGTCCTATAAGACTCTCGATGGGTTGGGCGAGCAGGTAATCCCGTGCGCCGCATACCTGGTTGACAATTTCAGCAGGTGTAAGGTTCCTTATAAAACCCATGGTACCCGTAAGACAGAAGGTGCAACCCATGGCGCAGCCCACCTGGGAGGAAATACAGAGTGTATTTCTATCAGGCTCCGGGATAAGAACTGATTCTATAATATGTCCATCATGGAGCCTAAAACCGAATTTGACGCAGCCATCACTGGCCTTTTCAATAATTGGATCTAAAAATCTAGAAATGTAAGCATTCTCATCCAGTACTTTTCGAAAGACCTTGGCAAGGTCTGTCATCTGTGAGAACTCAGTAATTTCGGGCCTATACATCCATCCCATTATCTGCTTGCCACGAAAAGTGGATTGGCCAAGGCTCTCTGTGTATTTAATCAAACCTTCCTGGGTGAGGTTTTTGAGGTCCGTTTTTGGCGAGGGATTCATAGCGCCCTCCTGTAATCAGGGACGAGAGGTGTGCCACCGTTCATTGCCATTTCTAATGATGCGAGGAGAGCATCCTTATCTTTTGGCAGTCGGCCCGCAAGCGGTAAATAGCTCGAGGCGTGATTGGCATGAAATTGACACTTGATGTTCTTTAGGTGTGAAATAAGCAAATGGAGCTCTTGTAAAATTTCAGAGGGAGAAGGCAAGATAAATCTTCCGGCGGCCACTTCTCTGCCCAGTTCGGTGTTTTTCAGCGGCATCAGGGTAAGGGCGGCAATTTGATTTGGCTCCATTGCATTTAAGACTTTTGCAGTATCCACCGCGTGCTGGGAAGATAATGAGACTCCTCCAAGGCCGAGAAGGGTGGTCACCGAGAGAAATATATGTGCCTCCCTTATTTTTCTACCTGCAGCCGTCATGGTCGTTGCTGTTTCACCTTTTTTGACAAATTGCAAAACCTTATCGCAACCACTCTCAAGACCCATATAAACTCGATCAAGACCCATGGATTTTAGTTCTAATAACTGATTAATACTCTTACCTCTGATGGCTCTGGCATTTCCGTATAGAGAAATCCTTGTAATCCAAGGGAGCTTTTTTCGGATTTTGTTAAATAACTGAACAAGCCTTCTCTGTGACAATATAAGCACGTCCCCGTCAGCCAAGAATAGACGATTTTGATTACGGCAATGCTGACTGGCGAAATCAAGGTCCGCTTCTATCGTGTTTTCTGCCTTTAGTTGGAAGGCAATGTCTTTATAAACACCGCAAAAGGTGCATTTATTATAGGAACATCCGACCGTCACTTGAAGGATGATTGAATTCGCCTCGCTGGGCGGTCGGATGATATTTCCTACATAATTCATAAATAACCGTTTCAGGCGGCTGGATTTTTCGCTTCAAAATCTTTCATAAACTCAACCAGCTTAACGACACCTTCAACAGGAAAAGCGTTGTAAATAGAAGCTCGACAGCCACCAATAGAACGATGCCCCTTGAGCCCGTTGAGATTTATTGCAGCTGCCTCGGCAATAAATTTTGCTTCTAGTTCGGGGGTCGGCAGGTTAAAGGCGATATTCATTAAAGAGCGAGACTCTTTTTCGGCATGACCACGATAATAGTCGCTGCTGTCAATCGCTCCGTAGAGAAGAGCTGCTTTTTCTTTATTGATTTTCTCAATCGCTTCAACACCGCCAATTTTCTTCAGCCATTTCAATACCTCGCCTACCACATAAATAGGGAAGCAGGGTGGTGTATTGAACATGGACCCTTTATCTGCATGGGTTTTATAGCTGAGCATGGTGGGGGTATTTGCCGGTGTTCTGTTGAGCAGATCCTCGCGAATGATGACAATGGTAACCCCAGCTGGTCCGAGGTTTTTCTGAGCTCCAGCAAAAATAAGACCAAATTTAGAAACGTCTATCGGTCGTGACAAGATATCGGAACTCATGTCACTGATGAGCATCTTGTCAGTTTTCGGTTGTTCGGAAAACTCGGTGCCGTAGATGGTGTTATTAGATACGTAATAGAGATATTCTGAATCTTCGGCAACTGCATATTCATCCTGCTTTGGAACCCGCTTAAAGCTAATTTCTTCACTGGAGTAGGGGACTTCAATCTCACCAAAAAGCTGAGCCTCTTTGATGGCTTTTTTGGACCAGGTTCCGGTATTGAGATAGGTCGCTTTTTTTCCTTTACCCAGGAGATTCATTGGAATCATGAAAAACTGGCTGGAGGCTCCTCCCTGCAAAAACAAAACCTTATAGTTATCAGGAATCTGCATCAGCTCGCGAAGATTGGCCTCAGCTTCATCTGTAACAGCCATAAATTCTTTTGAACGGTGACTGATTTCAATAAGACCGATGCCGGTTTCCTGAAAATTAACAACATCCTTCCCAGCTTTTTGCAGCACTTCATAAGGGAGGGTTGCGGGTCCGGGACTAAAATTAAATACACGATCAGCCATTGCTCATTTCTCCTGTGGTTATTTTTTAATATGGGATTTTTTTTGAAAAAAAACTCTAATTAGGTGAATTTTTCATAAAGCGCGTGTTATCTGCTTGTACATTGCCTGATAGCCTCATATAAGACTATCCCGGCAGTCATGGCAAGGTTCAAACTTCGGATATTGGGGTTTGGCATCGGCAGAGTATAGCATCTGTCTTGATACAATTGAAGTATGTCTTCGGGTAAACCCTTGGTCTCTTTTCCGAAAATTAAAAAGCTGCCTGGATTAAACTGTGCAGAGCTGTATACTTTAGTTACTTTCGTGGTAAAGAAAAAGAGTTCCAGTTCCTTTTGAGCCTGTAGGAATACATCAAAGTTATCCCAATGCCGAATCTCCACATGTTGCCAATAATCCAGGCCCGCACGTTTAAGATGTTTGTCGTCGGTGGAAAAGCCGAGAGGGTGTACCAGGTGCAGGACCGAATTAGTAGCTCCGCAAAGTCGTGCAATAGAACCGGTGTTCGGAGGAATTTCTGGTTCCACCAGAACTATATTGAAAGGTCGGGATGTAATCATATCGGGAAACTTCAGTATATTGTAAATTATTAAAAGAGTATGAGTTTATACTCATTGCGCAGGACGAAAACAACGTAAAACAGTCTGAGACGTACATGTTTGACTATAAAAAGTTGCATTTCCAGTGTGAACGGATAGATTTTACCTTGGTTCTGATTCTGATCTTGCTCTCCTTGCTTGCGTGGTGGTTCAAAATTGAATGACTCAAAAAGTGGCCCTTCAGGCGATGGACGTTTAACAGTAGTGCTCTTCCTTTTGTTCGGCCTCCTGTTGTTTGATTTCACTTATAGTCATCATTGGTCTTTTTTTACTAGAAACAATGGTCGCAATTCTGCTGAACAGTTGAGTTTTGTGCGTCCGAATAAGCTCGTTGTTGAAAATTACACTGAGGGTGATTGGGAGCAGGGACAGGGGCACGAACTTATCCTGGCTAGATACACCCCATTCTTTTTTGAATTGATCCCGATCAACAGCGCAGACAAGGATATGCTGATGACCATCAAAGGCATTGGGCCCGCCCTGGCCGATGACATCGTTGCATACCGTGATCAAGTTGGACCATTTAAACAAAGTATCGATCTTCGAAATCTTAGAGGAATAGGTGCAAAACGTGCGACTAAGTTTGCAACAACATTTACATTTACCGAGGTACCGTGACGCCTGAATTAATTGAGAAACCCTGTCTGGTTCTGGTTGGCCCAACGGCCATCGGTAAAACAGATCTTTCTTTAACTCTTGCCCGTCGATATGGTTGCGAGATTGTCAGTGTCGATTCCATGCAGGTCTACAGACATATGGATATCGGTACGGCAAAGGCATCACTCAGCGAACGTTCAGAAATCCCACATCACCTGATTGATATCGTTGATCCTGATGAAAATTATGACGCGGCAAGGTTTGCAATAGATGGACTTCAGGCCATACGCGATATTCACTCCCGTGGTAAAATACCCTTACTGACCGGCGGGACAGGGCTCTACCTGCGGGCCTTGTTTGAAGGAATATTTCCTGGCGTGCCAGTCGATGAAAAGACAAGGCAAATATTAAAGGACAGATTACTTGCCGAAGGTTCCTCGAAACTACATGAAGAACTTGCCTCATGTGACAGTATTTCAGCAAAAAGAATTCATCAGAACGACAGCCAACGGTTATTGCGGGCACTAGAAGTTTTTTATGTATCGGGACTGCCTTGGTCGGAACATATAGTTAGCCATAAGCATCAGACTGAAGGGGTGCATTTTACAAATGCACTGCAAATAGGATTGACCACAGATCGCCAAAAATTGTATCAGCGGATAAACATGCGCTGTGATAAAATGCTTGAGAGCGGGCTGGAAGATGAGGTTCGAATGCTTCTAGCTATGGGGTATGGCCGGGAATTAAAAGCATTCGGATCAATAGGCTATCGACACATCCTCAATTATATAGATGGACATTGGACCAAGGATGAGTCGATACGCCTCCTTTCCCGGGATACCCGGAGGTATGCCAAAAGGCAATATACCTGGTTTTCTAAGCTGACAGCCCTGCAATGGTTTGATGTCGAGGAAGAACAAACAATCCTCCAGACTGTCGAGGCCTGGTTTGCAAAATTGATGGCGTCGTGAAAAATCTGATCTCCTTCGTTGTATGTTTTTCTCAGAACCTCAACATACTTAGTACCTTAGAAATTCATTTCTTGTTTTTTATGAATGAATTTCGTGAAGGTACTTATCCCGGCTTATTTCCCGTTTACCGGGGTTAGTACTTTCCAAAGCAGCTATTTTCTCCTCAAGAATGCTGAGCATTTTTTGGGCTGCTTGATATTGTTCTTTCAGATCTCTTAATTCTTCTGGGCCATCGTTTTTATTATTTTGTTGCGATTGTGCACCACTATCAAAGTTGCGATTCTGTCCTCTGTTTTGACCTTGACCCAAACCGCGACCCATCCCCATTCCTCTCCCACGACCACTACCGTCACCTCGAAAAGTTTGATTTTCAGTTCTTCGACACATACCTTTTTGCCATCCTGTCATCGCTCCCTCGCCTTCAGGGCCTATCTGATTAAATCCTGGCATCTTCTGCCCTCCTCATAGGTTGTTGTTCCCGGCAGCCTCTACACACTTCAACAACGCAAACTGCAACTCATTTCCTGATTATCGGGATTAACTCTCGTCCCCGTCGTCTGCCATCGTGCACCCGGCAACATCTCCCATGCCCACAACCGGGCATGGCAAATTCTGCCAGGTCCTTTCCCTGGACATAACATTCCAATATTTCTTCTGCTTCTCCGGTAACAAAAGGTATTACCTCTATGTCATGAGCCTCCAACATCCTAACCGGCCCTTCACAGAGAGCTCCACAGATCAATACTCGGATTTCAAGCTCTCGAAGCAAGCTGAGACAACTGGCAAACTTGGTCGCCTGAAACGGCTGAATCTTTCTATCGACGACCTGATCTTCCCGGATTTTCGCCACCAATAAGGTTTGCGCCGAGTCGAAAACCGGTGAAATTCGATTACCCCATACGGTAATGGCGACATTCATAGCCGATGCTCCTTTTCAAATGTTATAAATAGAAAAGCAAACAACAGTCCAGTCTAAATAAAAATTAATTATTCATGTAATTTCATACTGTTAAGTGAAGCGAAGAGATAAAGAGAGGAGGCTAGGGATGGCACAGGGTCGCCCGACAGCGACTCTGTGCTACTGTCAAGAGTCGCATACATGCGCCCCTACCGTCGTGTTTTTCAGCCCGATCAGCATGAATTTCAGGAAAGGATTTATGTTGACTCAGCTCGTTCCAACATGTAGTTAAACGAACATAAGCACAAATGACAATCTTGACTAAAGTTACAATTTTGTGGTCCTATAATAATTACAGATAGGAAGCAACATTGGCTAAAGTCGGCTCAGATAAACGTTTGGTCAACTCTTCAGCGGATCGGTTATGAGTAGAATTCATACACCATCCATCAAAAGGGGGACGAATGGCAAGAGCACTGACAGAAAGGGATGCTGAAGCCCTCAATTTATTCCAACATCGAAACAGGTTGCTGACTGCTATCAGGTCGCAAAGTCTGTGTGACCCTGAAGAACAAAGTTATGCCATTGTTTTTCATCATTGTTGCAGTATTCTAGCAAGCGTCTTTCATTGTAATTTTGTATGGGCAGGAGATATTGATAGAGAGACAAATCTTCTGATTTCCTTTGCTGCATCACCTCCCTCCACTGTCACCGATTTATCAATCCAAAATCACCTCACTCACATTCTCGCCGAACAGTTAAGCAGCGATCATACTTCGTCCACCCAACCCGTCTATTCACACTTTTCGACCCAACTCTCAGACAAAAATAAATCTACAGATTACAACTGTGCTGTCTGGCCAGTGGGTTACCAACGCCTGACATATGGTTTTGTGGCCATGCATTGTGAGGAACAGATCAATATTTCCGGCCTTAAAAAGGAGTTTATTGCCCACGTCATCGACGATATTGCCTTGGCACTTTATTCCCAGGATACAGCCCGAAAGTTAAAAATAGAGAGGGATTTCAACAAAGACATTGTGGACACTATCCAGGCACTGATGGTGACGATCAGTCCCTGTGGAACAATTGTTTCTTTTAATCGGAGAGCCGAACTGGTAACCGGTTATAACGAACAGGAGATCCTCGGAAAATACTGGGTTGACGTCATGACACCACCCCACAACAGACTGGACCTCCAACAACTTTTTTCAAAAACACTTAAAGGAGCACAGTCAAACATACATTTTACGGCACCACTGCTCACCAAAGGCGGGATAGAACGTTTTATTAGTTGGCACGGTTCAATACGGCACAATATCGATCAGGGAAAGGTTGGCCTTGTCATGATCGGAATCGACGAAACGGAAAAACTGGAAGCAGATCAACAACTCAACATGTTCACAGCCCGCTGGAAAAAAATTTTCATTGCCATCCAGGATCCTGCGCTGGTGGTTTCCAACGACAATAGAATACTAGAAGCAAATCCAGCGACCTGTGCTGCAGCCAAGAAACGTCGTGATCAGGTTATTGGTCAAAAAGTATGCAATATCCTCCATGGGGGTCATGCCGGAGGAAACCAATGCCCATTGGAACAGTTTATCGGTTATCAGAAAACCCAGATAACTGAAACTGAATTGCATGGCCTCCATGGCAAATATATGCTGACAGTCAGTCCACTGCTTGAAGAAAACGGGGAAATCAATGCCACTCTTCTGCTTGCCCGCAACCTGACTGAAGAAGAAGTTGTCAGAGCGGAAGCGATCAGGGCAGCCCAATTGGCGTCAATAGGAGAACTTGCATCCGGGGTTGCACATGAGATCAACAATCCTATCAACGGTATTATCAACTATGCCCGGATAATACTGGACGAACCCGAAGATCCGGAAGCAGCCGATAACCTCAGTAATATAATCAGTGAAGGAAAGAGAATCGCTGGGATTGTTGCAAACTTACTTGATTTTGCACGGCGCAGAGAAGAAATTCTCGCACTTACACGAATTGAAAGGATAATTGCAAACAGCCTGCAACTGGTTGCTCACCTTTTGAAAAAGGACGGAATTAGCTGCTCCGTCAATATTGAGGAAGAGCTACCTCCGCTGATGTGCAATGAGCAGCAACTGCAGCAGGTTGTCCTCAACCTGATCAGCAATGCCCGTTATGCACTCAATAAACGATACCCAAAACCTTGCCCGGAAAAGCAGCTCGAAATCATAGGTGAACTCATCAATCAGGAGAAAACGCCAACGATCAGGCTGACATTTACTGACCATGGTATTGGAATTGCCCCAGAAATTCAGGGGAGACTGTTCGACCCTTTTTTTTCCACCAAACCCAAAGGAGAAGGAACAGGGTTAGGATTAAGCATCAGCCACGGTTTGGTGAGAGACCATGGAGGTTACATCAGGGTGCAAAGCAGCCTTGGAGAATGGACAAGATTTATCATTGACCTGCCAGTAAACCTTTCCAGAGAGACATCATGAAAAAGCATTTCTTTATAGGGGCAGTTATTACCGGAGAATTTGCGTTATTCATTTGTCTGGTTGCCTTATTGCACCTTCCGGTCATTCACCTGGCCAAGACGAGTCTGGCTATTACAACTGGCTTGATGTTCCTCACACTCCTTTTTTCTGTCTTACTGACAGTATTTCGCGTTCTTGATCGACAGGAATACACTCTGAATAGTCTTCAAAAAGAGTTGGCCATCGAAAAGAGCACAAGTCGTAACGTGCAGGCCCAATTTGATGAAGCGATCGAGAAGAGAACCTTTGAACTTCAGATAATCAATGGATCCCTCAACAGGGAGATCGCTGAACGAATCCAGGCCGAAGAAGAGGCTCATGAACTGCAAAAGAAATTGAACCTCATTCTAGACTCCGCTGGCGAAGGAATTCTCGGCCTTGATAACCATGGTAGAGTCGTTTTCATAAATCGAGCTGCCGCCTTCATGCTTGGCTGGGAAGTGGAGGAACTGCTTGGCAATACCCACCATGAATTAATCCACCACACCCATGCCGACGGCACTGTTCATCCAGTGGAGACCTGCCCTATCTATATGGCCTACAGAGATGGGAAGGTGCATTACAAAACCGGAGATGTGTTCTGGTGCAAGAACGGCACAAGTTTCCCGGTGGAGTATGTCAGTACCCCCATCAGGGACCGTGGGATGCTCACCGGGGCAGTTGTTGTTTTTCGAGACATGAACACCTATAAATAGATTTTGGGGAAGGTCAGGAAAACACCATGAAACAAACAAAAACCGAAGAAGCCGCTATCCTAGTTGTCGACGATGAAGTCAGCTTAAGAAATACCTTCCGCATCTTCCTGCAACGAGCTGGCTATAAAACCGTTATCGCGGTTGATTCGTTTGCTGAGGCAGTAAAAGCTGTATCAACCCACATGTTTGATCTGATAGTTTGCGATATTGTCTTGGAGAATCAGTCCGGCATAGATTTGCTGAAAAGATTCAGGCAGCTGGGGGTCCATTGCCCCGTAGTGATGATAACCGGCTATCCACATGTTGATACTGCCTCGGAAGCAGTCCGCCTTGGTGCATTCGATTATCTTGCCAAACCAGTGGAAAAGGAAGCCCTTCTGAAAATTGCCCGATTGGCTATTCAACAATACCACCTTGAACAGGCCAAACAAGCGGCAGAAATTGCTCGGGAGCAATACCGCCGCTTTCTGGAAACAATATTCAAGAGTGTTTCCGACAGTATCATTTCCGTCGATTCGAGCATGAACATCATGAAAGTGAATAATGCAGCTTCCTTGCTTTTTCAGCAAATGCAAATGGGACTGTCTGAAGGTGGAAACCTTACCAATCTTCTGAAAAACAACAAGGGATTGTACCCACTTGCTAAAGATGTAGCACAGGTTCTGCAAACTGGTATTGAGCTTACAGATCATAGACTGGAGTGTTTTCTGGGTGAAACATGCAAAGTGCTGAGTATCTGTATCAGCCCTTTGGATAATGACAGAAAGGCTCCGACTGGTGCTGTACTGGTCATCCGGGACATGACTCTGAAAGAACAGAATGAGATGTCACAAAGATCTCATTTCCATAAAATGATCGGTGCCAGCCCAACCATGCAGAATGTCTATTTGCTCATTGAAAAAATTGGCAGAGTAGATACCTCGGTATTGATAACTGGGGCCAGCGGTACCGGCAAAGAACTCGTAGTGCATGCCCTACACCAGGAAAGTCCCCGACGCAATAAACCACTGGTCATGGTAGACTGCACGGCGATACAGGACAATCTTCTGGAAAGTGAACTGTTCGGTCACAAAAAAGGTTCTTTTACCGGGGCCGAAGAAAACAGACTGGGAAGAATTCTTCAGGCTGAGGGAGGTACACTGTTCCTGGACGAGATAGGTGATATCTCAAAGATCATGCAACTGCGCTTGCTCCGTTTTCTACAGGAAAAAACATTTTATCCGGTTGGGAGTGACAAAGAGATCCATGTTGATGTTCGAGTCATAGCTGCGACCAATGTCGATCTCAGGGAAAAGGTACAAAATGGCAATTTCCGTGAAGATCTTTACTTCCGACTGTTGATTATCGATATCCATCTTCCACCGTTACGCAACCGCACAGGTGACATTGCCCTGCTCACCAATCATTTCGTGCATCTTTTTGCCCTCAAGTTGAGTAAGAGCATAACTGGCATCTCTGAACAGGCGTTAGCCCTTTTTTGCCAATATGACTGGCCTGGAAATGTGCGCCAACTTGAACATTCAATTGAACGGGCCTGCATACTCTGTCAGGATGCAACCATCTCCACAGAACACCTGCCAGAAGAGATTGTAAAACAGAAGCCGCTGGACCCATCCAATACATTGTCTGCTCCGAATTGGAGCAATGCACCCGAAAAGAATCAAACTCACCAAGACACTCTCACGGAACAAGAACAACAAACGACCAAAGAACTCATATCAGCTCTCAAGACAGCCGGAGGCAACAAAGCAAAAGCTGCCCGTCTCTTGAAAGTTGACCGCTCAACCCTCTATCGCAAAATGCGTGAACTGCATATCGATATGGATATTTTTACCAGTTAGTATGCACTACATAAGTGTTGCCACACTTATGTAGTGCATACCACGATAGTGATGTGCACCTTTTGATTTTCCTCATTTCACCTCCCCCTCCCATGCCTGATCGATAATCTCTTTTTTTTGTTTACTCTGCCAATCTATTGGCATTTCAGGATGTTGCCAAAATATTCTCCATGCAACAAGAATTCTCAAGACTTCAGTCCGCCTGGCACCACATATGCTAATAGAATAATAATCAGGATAGGAGAATCTCAGAAATCTCTTCTGTAGGAGGCCTGGAAAACAATATGGTTCCAGATAATTACCTTTCGAGAACACCATTTTCGAGTGAACAAACATGTGTAGCCTATCTGTTTATAAAACGCTGGCCATGGGGCTTTAAATGTCCTTTCTGTGAATCCGTACAGCAAGAGATCGCTCCCGCCTATACGGTAGTCTGCCGATATTGTCGCAAGCAGACCTCAATTACAGCTCACACTCTGATGCATGGCAGCAAAAAGAGCCTGGTTGCCTGGATGCGGGTTGCCTGGCAATTCTGTTCTCAAGATGAGGGGATAAGTGCGAGAGAGCTTCAAAAGATGATGGAGCTTTCCTGCTATCAAACGGCCTGGAGCTGGTTACAGAAAATCCGACATGGTGCAGCTCTGGCGGAAGCAGCACCATGTCGTGGCATCGTTCTTTTTGACCTGATGTCCTCACCAATAACAGCTTCTTCCTTAAAGACAGCAACAGCTGTAGGCATGGCTCTGGAACTGAACCACTCAGCTAATGCACGCGTTCGATTTGCAGCACTCGATTCAAGCTCACCTGAATCGATTACAGCTGCCGTCAACAATCTAGTTGAGAAGAATGCGACCCTTTTGGTCAGAAATCAGCAATGGCTGTCGTATGACTGTCGGATTGGTCCTGATTTTTGGGGACAGCCGACTAGGGAACAGCTCGAAAGCGGTCACATTCTCCTAAAAAATACAGTGTCTTGGCTCAACACACTGTATCGAGGAGCTATTGCCCCCTGTCACCTGCAGGGATATCTGGATGAATACTGTTTTCGTTATAACACAACGTCCTGGCCTGACCAGCTTGCTATCACGGATCATCTGCTGACTGGACTTTTGTCTACTGCTGGAAAAACAGGCCGAGAAGAACACTCAGCAGGCACCACAGGAGAGGTATCATGAAAAGCAGGGTGCAGGCTGGCTTACTTGTGATCTTTCTGACTGTTCTTGGTGTTCTCGGCTATAACGCCTGGCTATTGGAAACGACACCTCCCGAGCGCACATATACTGAATTCCTCTCGGATCTCAAAAACGGACAGGTGGATTCCGTCCACCTCAAGGGCTCCAAAATCCTAAGTGTAGATAGGTCTGGCCAACAATTCCGAACATTTGCTCCAAATCTTCCGGCCCTTGTACCATTGTTACTTTCAGGCGAAGTCACCGTCAGTGCTGAAGAGCCTCCAACTCTTTTTTATCAACTTTTTCCCATGTTTTTTCTGGTCAGTATCATGATCGGTCTGTGGTTTATTTTTGCCAAGGTTTCGTTTAGCGGAAGCAATACATGGAAAAAAAATTATTTCCAGATCAGGACTGGCCCCGGTGACATGAAAACCTTTGCCGACGTTGCTGGTATCGACGAAGTACGAGAGGAACTGAAGGAAATCGTCGATTTCTTAAAAAACCATGAAAAATATAATCTGCTTGGTGGCCGTATCCCAAAAGGGGTATTGCTGCAGGGGCCTCCCGGAACTGGCAAGACTTTATTGGCCCGCGCTATTGCCGGGGAGGCTTATGTGCCATTTTACCTGATAGGTGGCTCAGATTTCGTCGAGATGTTTGCCGGAGTTGGAGCATCAAGAGTAAGAGAGCTCTTTGGCCAGGCTAAAAAGAGTGCTCCCTGTATCGTATTTATCGATGAAATAGATGCAATCGGTGGCAGGAGAGGTGGTGGAAATAATGGCTCCCATGAAGAACGCGAACAGACGCTCAACGCCTTATTGGTTGAGATGGATGGTTTTTCGAGTAACGAGACGGTTATTGTCATTGCGGCGACAAATCGACCCGATATTCTCGATCCTGCACTTTTACGACCCGGCAGGTTTGACCGACAATTGACAGTTTCTCTTCCTAACCTCCTCGGCAGAGTCAAGGTTCTGGAAGTTCACACCCGGAACATAACCGTTTCCCAAGCCCTTAACCTGACTGTTATCGCCCAGGGAATTTCGGGATTCAGCGGCGCGGATATTGCCAATCTGGTCAATGAAGCAGCCCTCACTGCCGCCAGGCATAAAAAAGAATCGGTGGAAATGAACGACTTCGAAGAGGCAAAGGACAAAATTTTGATGGGACTGGAACGTAAGAACGCAGCAATCAATGAACAGGAACGGCGGATCATTGCCTACCACGAGGCCGGTCACGCGATTGTCGCACGGCTCCTGCCGGAAACCGACGAGCTCCATAAAATTACCATAATACCGCGAGGAATCGCCCTGGGCCTGACCCAGCAGGTTCCTGTCGAAGAACGATACACCTACTCTCTGGTGTATCTATTAAACAGAATCAAGGTCCTGCTTGGTGGACGTATCGCTGAAAAAATCGTTTTCAACCACCTTTCCACCGGAGCAGCAAATGACATAGCTGCCGCTACCGATATTGCCCACAGACTGGTCTGTGAATGGGGTATGAGCGGACTTCTTGGCTCGATGGTTTATCGAAGCACACAACACCAGTTTCTCGGAGATGTCGATATTAAAGGTCATTTCAGTGAAGCGACAGCCCGTGAGATAGATCTCGAGGTCCGCCGGATCATTAACGACTGTTACGATGAAACAGAGAAACTGCTGCGCAATCACAACCGCCTCATCCATGATCTTGCTGAGGTTCTCCTGATAAACGAAACCATTGATGCGGAAGAGATGGAGATAGTTGTGCAGTGTTATACAAGCAATAAAAAGAATCTAAAAAATGACAATGACAGGCAGCAATCTCTCCCGCATCCAGAGCTGGATGTTAACCAAGCAGAGGAGATCCTGACATGAGCACTTTTATAAAAATCAAGATACTAATTTTCCAGGTCATATGGCTCTTGTTGTGTGTTCTACCGGCAGCAAGCATGGATGCAGATGATGCACCAGAAAGTGTAACTATTGATTACCTAGAAGAACTTTATGTGGCGGTAGTCTTTGACCATCAAATGCATTCTGATATGTACGACTGCAGTTCATGCCACCACCATACAGTAGGTACTGGTGCACAGAGCGAAAACTGTAAAAAGTGCCACTCTTCATCGGCAGCATCTGATAACGTTTCCTGCCCTGGATGCCACCAATATAAAAAATCTGTCCCTGCCCCAGCTAAAAGCCAAACGACAGACAGCACTATGTATCATATTGATAAAACTGGCCTCAAAGGTGCTCTGCATCTGCTGTGTCTCGGATGCCACCAGTCTGAAAGTGGCCCCACTGGCTGTCAGGAATGTCACGATTTCACCCCGGCTGGACGTAAGCGTTTTGCCATAAAAAACTGAGACAAGAACATAATGTGCGAAGGAAGAAAATCTCTTAGCTACTAAGAAGGAGACAGTAATGATTGAGAAAACGAGCCGGAGAACAATTTTAAAAAGTGGTCTGGCCGGAACAATCGCAAGCCTGTTAATGCGCCCCAAATCGGCTGAAGCCCACGATATAAAAAAATATCCAGATTCCTTTGGCGTTTTGGTGGACCTGACCCGGTGTGTAGGCTGCAGGAGCTGCGAAGCAGCCTGCAATGCCGAGCAAAACCTGCCAAGCCCCGAGACACCATTCACAGACCAAAATGTGTTTGAGGAAAGAGAACATGGCCAGAGAAGACGCACAGACGAAACGCGCTATACCGTCGTCAATCGTTACGACATCCCTGGGCAGGAGCATCCTTTATTCAGGAAAGTACAATGCAATCATTGCCAGGAGCCTGCCTGTCTCACCTCCTGTTTCGTCAACGCCTATACCAAGACACCTGAGGGTGCCGTAATCTACAACCCGGATGTATGTGTCGGTTGCCGAACCTGTATGATTGCCTGTCCTTTTTTCATACCAACCTTCAAGTATTCAAGTGCCTTTCACCCCCGTATTCTTAAATGTGTCTTCTGTTATGACACCAGGTTGCAATACGGAAAGCAGCCTGCCTGCGTGGAAGCATGTCCGCAGGAGGCATTGACATTTGGCAAACGCGATCAGCTGATCAAAATAGGCAGGCGGAGGATTGAGGAAAACAATGGCCACTATGTTGATCACATCTACGGTGAATATGAAGCCGGAGGCACATCATGGATGTACCTGTCAAATGTGCCTTTTGAACAAGCAGGCTTTAATACCGAAATTCCCCATGAGCCGATACTCGATTCGGTAAAAAGTTTTTTGGCTATTGTGCCGATGGTCCTCACCATCTGGCCGGCACTTTTTGCTGGTTTTCATCTCCTGGCAACCCGTAAAGAAGGCCATCAGAAGTCTCAACACACCCATGGCCAAGAGGAGAAATAATGAAGACATTTACTTATGAAAATGTCCATTTACCCGTAACAGGAGCAATCAAAACGGATGGCACATCATGGTCTTTGAAAGAACGGCTGTGGCTGGGCTTGTCGATCAAGCAGTACCTGCAACAATTGCAGCGCAATCCAGTAAACTGGCTACTCCTGGTGATTTTTTCGATTGGTCTACCGCTTCTGGTACAACGCTATACTTTTGGTCTTGGCTCAGTTACCCACGCCTCCAACGATTATCCATGGGGACTTTTCCTCGGATTTGGCCTGTTTGGCATGGTCCCACTGTCGGCTTCAGGCTTTCTCCTCGGTACTACGGTAACACTCTTTGGCAGAGAGGATTTCCATCCTATCGAACGCCTGGCCCTGCTTAATGGTCTGCTCGGCTATTTTTTTGCCGTCGTTTATCTGGAGGTAGACCTTGGTATGCCCTGGCGACTCGCTTATCCGATGCTTGTCTCCTTTGGCCCGGCGGCAGTACTCTTTCTTGTGGCCTGGCATGTCGCAACCTACCTTTCCGTTCAGATAGCTGAAGTACTGCCTGCTCTGTTCGAGTGGCTGGACAAACCTGCCTTGAAAATTCATATTAAACGAATAGCTCTGGGACTCACTATAGCAGGAATCATTCTTTCAACCTTGCATCAGGGTGCCCTTGGAGCACTTTTCACCTATGCACCGACCAAACTGCACCCTCTTTGGTTGTCCATCGAATTTCAATGGATCCACTTTCTCTGCTCGGCCGTGTTCGGTGGACTGGCGATGGTAATTGTCAGCTCAACCCTCATTAATCGCTACATGAACTGGCGTTGCGGAGAAGCTTTCAGAAAGAGCCTCGACGGATTGACGCTTGGACTGGCTAAAGGTGCTTCGTATGCGATGATCACTTACCTGGTCATCAAACTGGTAGCCATTGCCCATGATAACGAGTGGGAATATCTTCTCACCGGCTGGGGGCTTTACTACTTTCTCGAGGTGGGTTTGGGAGTAGTGCTGCCAATGATACTCTTTGCTAAAGGAGTCCGAGACAGTGCAGTAACGCCGGTTCGGATTGCGGCCTTTATCACTGTTGTCGGGATAATCTGGAATCGACTTAATACGTCCATTTATTGTTTCAATTACCAGATATACCAGGAGATTCCGCACTGGAAAGAGGTTTGGCTAACGATAACTCTGTACACTCTTTACTTTGTTATCTATCGCTTCATCGTTTATCGCCTGCCGATTGTTTTTGACTGGGAGGAAACTTCAACCCGGACCTAACCTCTCTAGAAGGATATACAACACAAATGTCGCTGTGTTGTAACTTCTCCCTTCTAGATGCAACAGTTATGGTCAACAACTCAAAACACCTAACAGGCAAGGTGAAATCGCAACAATAATATACTTAGTGATATCAAATATATAAATATTTCAATGTTTGCCAGACACCAATAGAAAAATCAATGATTGAGGGTTTTTTATGGCACGTATGATGCAACCTATACATTGAGAGGTGATTCAACAGATCACTCAAATCAGCACATACGAACGGAGGACGCTATGAAAAGCCCAATTATTACCAGAGAGAAAATCCAAGTAGATATCACAGACGAAGTTATGAGATTTACGCTCAAGGTTGGTACTGCATTAGGTGCATTAATTGGAATATGGGCGGTTTCTTGTTTGGTTGCTGCACTGATAAGTGTTGGACCTCTGCAGATGGCAAAAGGATATATCACAGCTATAACAGGTTTCTAACCTCGGTAAACGGGAAGAAAGCCTGGATTAAGTTCGAGACCTCCTTGAGAGGTGCTCAGGTCAGTACCCCCTTGAGGGGTGTAAGTACCTTGAGACAGAAAGATATAACTGGAGAAAGATATGACAATCAAAAACATGAAATTTGTCGGAACAGTACTTATAGGTGTTGGATGTTTCTTCGGCCTATGGGCCCTCGCTTCGTTAGTAGGGGGCCTGTATCGGGTCAACTGGCAGATGACGGAACTTGTAAGGCAATACCTGGTAGCTAGTGGTATGATCCAACCAATACACACGATGGTAGATTTTTACACTCATATAAAGGGTATAGAGTACATTATCTGCGTCGCATTCTTTGTGGCATTCCCACTCTTCTTTCAATACGTCAATAAGCAAAAAGTCCATACCAAAGTGTCACCCCAAGCTAAACAAATCAAGGTTCAGACGTCTTAAGCAAACTCGCAAGCATTTGGATTAATTGCAAAATTACAACTTTTTTCTCACACTGTCTCCTTTACACTACAAAAAGTATCCCTTCACCTAAGTCACTACTTTCAGTAAGATATTCCATTGAATAGTTGTTGACTCGACTAAATTGTAACTCAACAAGTATTATAAGAATTGTATCATGATTTCTCTGAATAAGGCATATTAGTATGCTCCAATCACTGCGGCCAATTGTCGCGTTTCTTGACACAGCCCTTGGCCTGCTGGTCGCAGCCGCATTGAATAAAGTCTTCTGTTATCCGTTACCGAAGGTTGCAGTTTAGGAAACAGGGAGTGAATTGGTATGGGGAAAATATTTCATCGTATCCGCATAGGACCGGGTAAAGGCGCCCTGTTCGGGAAGACATAAAACATGGCCACGGCAATGCTCTGATTGAGATACCTGAGGATTGCACCCATAACCACAAATAAAGTCCCTACTGTGATATGAATGTTACCCCATTCTGTTTTGCTGAGACCAAAAAGTTGGTAATTGGACCAGTAGGCTACTCGACCTGAGGGGAGGATGTAGAGAACGACACTGGTGATCAGCTCTATCAATCCTGAAATTGCAAGGGTCAGGGCTGTGACTTTTCGCATAGAAATATCCTTCTGTTATTAATAGCTCGTACCACCGCACAACTTTTATAATAGTCTTGCTATTTCAGTGTATTACAAATTCATTTCGAGGTAAAACTGCAAAAAAGCAATGGATTAAACAACTCATAATCTCATTGCTTTTTCACAGTTTTGGCAGCTGAACCGTCAGGCGTTGCAACTGTAATTACTTAATGCTTTTTAATTTCTGCAATGCATGCTCCGCAGCAATAGTGATAGGTTCTGCACTTGGCTCAGAAGAGATATCCGGATTGCAGGCAGAGGTAAAGGTTGTCAGTTGCGAAATGGTTCTCCCGCCGAGAATAAATGCAGAAACCGCATCAATTTCTCTGGCCGGGGCGATCGAATGACTGACTATCTGGCCACCGATCAATTTCTCTGTTTTTTTGTCAAAGACCAACTTTAGTTTCCATGGTTTCATACCCGGAATCATACCATGCTTGCTTCTTGAGTCGACCACCGCGCATACAGTTTCAATACCTTCTCTGGCTGCATTCGATTCAGTCAGACCAGTAGCAGTAATTGTCATGTCAAACATTTTACAGCCTCCGGCATCAAGTACACCTGGAAACTCAATAGCATAACCGGCAAGACGTTTCGCGGCCAACCGACCCTGCACTACTGCCGGTCCACGCAACTGTCCGGGGGTAGGTTTTTTGGTAATAAAATTTATTTTTTCTACACAATCACCACCAGCAAGAATGTCCGGGTCTGAAGTTTCCTGAAACGAGTTCACCTTAATTCCAAATTGGCCCATCTTCAATCCGATATCTTTGGCAAGTTGAATGTTTGGCCTCACTCCAACGTTCATAAAAACAATATCAGCATCAAGGATTTTCCCGGATGACAACTGAACGCCAACGACTTTCCCGTTTTTCCCAACCAACTTTTCGACTTTTTCTCCAGTCTGAATATTCAGACCCTTCTCTTCAAGATAGGTTCTCACAGAATCGGACATATCTTTATCAAGCATGAGCGGGAGCGGTCGGTCCATCAATTCAATGATGGAAATATTAAAGGTATTCGGAGTGGTCTCTTCCAAGAGAGAAGCAATTTCCATGCTGATAAAACCAGCACCGATAAAGATGATATTTTTATTATTTCCGCCAGCAATAGAGGCTTTAATCTTTTCTGCATCAGGAAGGCCCCGTAATGTCATGACTCCTTCTAGATCATTCCCTTCAATGGGTGGAATAAATGAACTGGACCCTGTGGCCATATACAACTTGTCATATTTGAATTCTTTGCCGCCAGCTGAAAAAACGATTTTATTTTTGGCATCCACCTTAACAACTTCATCTTGGACGACATTAACGCCCATTCCCTGCAGCATTTTATCAGGAACAACAATTGATGCACTGGTAGCCAGACCGGCTATTACATGAGGCAGTGCTCACCTGACGATAAAAAATTCTTCCTTGCGAATAACAGTGACATCAACTTCCGGCATGAGTTTTTTGGACATCATGGCTGCCGGTCCACCAGAACCACTACATCCAACAATAACTAATTTTTCGCCTTTGTTCATGGGATCTCCTTTTAATATTGTGTTTCATGGTTTACAGCTTGTAAAAGTGTTTTTTTACAATTGAAACTCACCGATTCGGCAACGACAAACGTTACTCCCGAAATGTACATCAATTTTTCATCAACTTCTTGGCACTAACCTCCGTCCCAGCTATCTTTTTGGTCATAAACCAGATAATGCAGGATGACCGTAACTTACAATACAGTTCCGGATCACTGCAAGCCATGCACTCTTCGCATAAGTAAACATTATGTTTTAAGCATATGTAGTTGGTTTCACGATCGGGATGATTGACACATGTTGGCATTTTTAATGTTCCTTAACGGTTGTACAAAAACGGTAGCCTGGCATCTACTCCACTTGATGTGTTTTTATGTACACCAGAAATGTCCACCTCCGACATTAATGCACGAAGCGTTTTTAGGGACTGCAGCCCCACCAAGCGCTTCATTTCTTCGCCTTTTCGGTACACTATCAAGGTTGGCACAGTCTGGATATTTCCCTTTCTGGCAATCTCCGGATTCTTTTCTACATCAACTCGGACAACTGCCATGCAGCCACCATATTTCTTCATAAACTCCATAAGTATCTTATGCTGATTTCGACAAGGAGACGACCAGGGAGTGCCAAAAGCAATCAAGCTTAATTCTTGTTCTGTAATCCGATCGAAATCTTCAGTATTTGAAAGAGTTAGCAGTTCGGTCATCCCCTCGCACCCATTTTACATTACCAAGTTTTGTCAATGATAGCCGCTGATCAGGTTGTTTTTTCAAATCTCATGCCAATAATCAAAATATTGCTAAGATACTTATTTCTAAGAATATTTTTTTCATATTGACATATCCATCTGAATTGCTGGACTCTTCTACAGTACGGTGGTAACATTACTGTTAACATAAAAATTACGAGAAGATGTGTTCTTAACGGTCAAAAGGTATCTTTGAGATACACATCAATGCGCAGGGCCCAGTCTTTGCTTAACTATGCGACCGGAACGGTGGTAACGTTACATCCAATATGATAGAGGAGTACCACAACTATGCAATTGAAAACACATGAAATCTGGAATCGTCGCTTTCTCAGCAGGATTATTGACTCCATGGCAGACGGTGTCTTTACAATGGATAGCGAAGGAAATATCTCCTCCTGGAATCCATCCATGGAGCGAATCAGTGGCTATACAGCCAAAGAAGCCTTAGGCAAGCGGTGCAGCTTGCTCAACTGCAGTCGTTGTTTTGGTGAAAACTGCCCATCAAACATAGAGAAATGCAGGATTTTTGAGCAGGAGCATATAGAAGTTAAAGAGTGCCATTTGCGGCACAAAAGTGGCCATGACGTTCCCATTATTAAAAATGCCAGTGTTGTCAAAGACGAAGACGGCAACATTCTGGGGGTGGTTGAAACAGTAACTGATGTGACCGAACTGAACCAGGCGCGTCAAAGGGCGGAACAAGCAGCGCTGCGTCTGGGCGAAATCCACCGGCTCGATAACATTATTGGCAAGAGTCAGGCAATGCGGGATGTCTTTACGGCAATCAAGGCAGCCGCTGACAGCGATGCGACCATTATAATCCAGGGTGAAAGTGGTACAGGCAAGGAACTGGTTGCCGGTGCGATTCATTTTAACAGCATGCGCAAGGATAAACCATTAGTGACGGTCAACTGTAGTGCACTCTCCGAATCTTTATTGGAGAGTGAACTTTTCGGTCACGCAAAAGGTGCCTACACAGGGGCACTTCGTGATAGAATCGGCAGATTTGAAGAGACGGCCGGCGGAACACTGTTTCTCGATGAGATTGGTGAGGTGAGCTCCTTTATCCAGGTGAAACTCTTAAGAGTGCTGCAGGAACGTGAGATTGAGCGGGTTGGTGAGTCGCAAAAGCGAAAAATTGATATCCGTGTAATCACTGCCACCCATCAGAATATTTATACCCTGGTCAGTGAAGGCAAGTTTCGGGAAGATCTCTATTACCGACTGAAGGTGTTCCCGATAACCATTCCGCCCTTAAGACAACGCAAAGAAGATATTCCTCTGCTGATAAGCCATTTTGTTCGTATCATGAATACCAAAACGGGCAAACAGGTAATGGATACTTCACGTGAGGTCATGCGTACTTTGATGGATTACAACTGGCCCGGCAATGTTCGCGAGTTGGAAAATGCCATTGAACATGCCTTTGTCCTCTGTAAGAGCGATAGACTGGAACTCAAAGATTTGCCGATTGAAATTCGTCAAATTAAAAAAAACCAACCGATATCAAATAGAAATATCATCGAGAAACCTGAAAAGCAGAGAAGGATAGACAAGGAAAGCCTGCTGCTATTACTGGCGGACTGTGACTGGAATAAAGCGGAAGTGGGACGGCGAGTTGGAGTGAGCCGTACCTCCATCTGGAAATATATGAAGAAATGGAACATTCCACTGCGGTCTGATCAGTAGTGCTATATCGCAACATAGGTTCACTGACCTGTTCCAGAAATTAAACACCTCTGAGGTAGGTGAATATTACTGCCAATGATCTCTGTGCCAAAGGATCCAGTGACTTTACGGTAGAGCCAGTTCCTTGTACGGTGTTCATTAACCAACACTCGATTAGATAAAGGATTTTGGGGCCGTTGTATCGATAATCCTCACCATCTTCTGACTCGTCTGTAGAAACTGAGATTTGATCTGCTCTAATCTATAAAGTCCCCAGGTAATTCTTTGCATCCTGAACGACCATCGATTTTCGGGAGAATGATTTGATATTTTTTTAGCTTTCGAAAAAGGGTGCTTTTATGGACCCCGAGATCTTTTGCCGCCACGAGCCTGTTGTATTTATTGCGTTTCAAGGCCTCGACAATAGTTTCTTTTTCACTCAAACCAACGATCGCCTCCATGGATAAGCACACCGTAGACTGACCACTCCCATGCTGCGACAGATATGTAGGCAAATGAGACACTTCTATTTCTCCTTCTGGACAGAGAACAAAACCATGTTCAATAATATTTTCCAGTTCTCGAATATTGCCGGGATAGTCATGGGCAAGGAGTAAAGCCATTGCCTCCTTGCTGACGGTCGACACAGAACGACCCTTGATACTATTCATTTTTTTAATGAACCGCTCAACGAGCAAGGGAATATCCTCCATCCGCTCACGCAGAGGTGGTAATTGAAATCGGATAATATTTATCCGATAAAAAAGGTCGCGGCGAAATTCACCGTTTTCAACCATTTTTCCGAGATCATGATTGGTCGCGGCAACTATTCTGGTATCGGTTTTAACCTTTTCCACACTGCCGAGCGGATGAAACTCTTTTTCCTCAAGTACCCGAAGAAGCCTGACCTGAAAGGCAGAGCTGGTATCTCCTATTTCATCGAGCAGAATCGTCCCCTTGCCTGCGGCCTGGAATAACCCCGGTTTATCTTTCTCGGCGTTGGTAAAGGCCCCCGCTTTATAACCAAAGAGCTCGGATTCTAAAAGTGTATCAGGGAGAGCTCCGCAATTGATAGCCACAAAAGGTTCATCTTTACGAAAAGAGAGATTATGGAGAGCTGCGGCCATCAATTCTTTACCGGTACCTGTTTCCCCTTCGATAAGGACAGTGCTGTCACTCTCTGCCACCTGCTTGAGAATTTTGAAAATCTTTTTCATCCCCTTGCTGCGGCTGACCATATCGCCGAATTCGAAATTGCCGATAAGCTCGCGACGTAACTCCTCCATCAGGCTGTGATCGCGAAAGATTTCAACCCCACCTAGAATCTCTTTTTTGTCATTTTTCAAAAGAGAGGTAGAGACGCTGATCGGAACGCGCTGCTGACGGTTATTAATAATATACGTTGAGCTGGAGACAAAGGATTTCCCTTCCTTCATAGTGCGCTTTAAGGCACAGTCCCCCTCACACATGTTAGAGCGGAAGACTTCCCAGCAATAGCGCCCAATAGCTTCACTGCGTTTAGTACCTGTGATCTCTTCGGCAGCTCTGTTAAAGCTCATTATCCGCCAGTTATGGTCAACGGTAAACACCCCATCAGAGATTGATTCGAGGATTATTTCATTTGCAGCTTTTGCAATCGACGAGGATTTGTTCATCACCCTTCTCTTTTTTTCAATAGCCTGCAGAACATATGGTTGGAGGAAACCGCTAACCATAGCTGTTAAAATCTGTGATATAGAAATTGAATTGAGCCGATTCTTGATTGAAGCTAAAAGTTTTCATGGTGGAGAAAGTGCCATTTTCAGCGTTTAGAGCCCATTGTTCGTGGACACAGCAGTCTTCTAAGCAAAAACACAGAGATAGCCAGTGATGAGAATATTCAGACCCTGAAGCCGGAACACTTCACCATTTCCGATTTCAGATCTCGTCTCTCAAAAGTTCATACAGCTCTTTGGGATCTTAATCAGTGATCGAAATCCAGACATCTTATCTGGGCGTCTCCCGTGTTGCAAGAGATACTTGGTGTTGGCGTTTGAGATCGAGGACGCTCAAATTTCTGTGTGAGTAAACTGAAAGCTGATATTTTCAGCCGAAATGAGAACTGACATGACAGAAGAAAAACCAGATTTCGATTTTAACAAAGTCCTTCATGGGAAATAGAGGGTCCATACCCCCCTTATCAAATAACTAACAGAAACTGCTTCTGGCCCTGCTCAACCCAACTATTGGCAAGTTTGCCGACTGCGCAAAGGTTAGATATTTTGTCATAATGGCACCCCGCCCAAGACGGCTATCGTGTGACTGTCCGCACAACCAGCCTCGAGGCACTGACGACGTTCAGAAATGATCCTGGTGCTTTTGATCTGGTAATTTCAGATCAGACAATGCCCGGGATGACCGGTTTCGATCTCGCCCGAAGAATGTTACAAATCAAACCACAACTACCTATTATACTCTGTACCGGGTATAGCACGGCTATCTCTGAGGAAAAAAACAAATCAGCTGGAATTAAAAGGTTTGTGATGAAGTCTCTGGCTAAAAAGGATCTCGCCTCCCTCATTAGAAAAGTCCTGGATGGAGAAAAATGATCAGCATAATACCACCGTCATCTTCAAACTCTAAAACTACCGGGACAAGCCATTAATATTGCCATATCGAAGGTCTTCATTCTCAACTTAAGCTTCGGGTTAACCATAACTACTGTTCATCCGAAATTGTGCTGTTTCCAAAACCTAACAATAAAAAAGCAATTTGAGATTAGAGCTTATCCATGAGAATCTTAACATGATCTATCGATGTTCTTAGTTAAGGTTATTCCTGAAAAGGTCACCGGAATCATGCTAATAGAATTGTCCCAAATGGAGCATTTTGAAATCTAAGATAATCCAGAAAATATTTGCAGGTTACTTCGACAGAAGCGTTAGGCAGCGTAGTTGATAGTAACTGAAAGTCAACCTTATTGCCTCTCAACCAATATCATTGGTCATCAAAATCCAATTTAAGAGCATCAAGAGGTTTCTCCTGGTGCTCTTAATTATTTTTGAATGACAAAAGAAAACCCCTGCCGGACAAGACAGAGGTTGGTGGATGGACTCGCAGTTTATTTTTCGGTTGAAAAACTCTGAAGATGTTCGCTCAAGGTTTCATAAATATCTCGTCTGCGTCCAATAGCCCAAATAATGATGATCTTTTTCTGGATGTCTGCCTTATAGATTATTCGATACCTCAAAAACCGATACGACCAAAAACCGCTTAATTCGGTCTGGAGTTCTTTGCCCAGGAAAGGATCCTTTGCAAGTTCTTTCAGAGCCTTTTTCGCCAACTTTTTGATTTCAGGATTAAGTTTTTTGGCAACATCATTGGCGGAAACGGTAAGCTTGACTTGGTAGATCATTAAAAGGCCTCGTCAAGATCAATCACCCTGCCAGCCTTTATGTCCTTGGTAGACCCATGAAGTTGATGCATCATTTCAGGATCAGCCAATATATCAATGGTCTCCAATAAACCTTCAAACTTCCTCATTGAGAGCATAACGGCTTCAGGGACCCCATTCTTTGTGATCGCGATAGTATCGTTTGTATCGCTTAACTGTCTCACCATATCCAGAAGTTTTGCTTTGGCCTGAGTGATAGGTACAAAAGATTCAATAGTTTGCATAATTATAACTCCTTGATTGTTTTTTATAGCAGTCATTATAATGACCACATGAGAAGAAATCAAGGTTTTCCAGAAATGAGATTTTGAGAAGCAAAAAAGATCATGAATGGCAAAAGAAAACCCCCGGC
>FLOH01000917.1_pt1 | contig 51193 bp, 46 predicted proteins | sample 756751 | NCBI WGS metagenome assembly FLOH01 (sample SAMEA4026879, study PRJEB14308) | marine metagenome | biome: coastal water; material: water | depth 74 m | reverse complement strand
CCATAAAGGCGGCGGGTCACGCGGCTCACCGCCGAGAACGTCCCGACCACGTCACGGACGATGGCGGTGACGAAGCCGAGTTCCACGGTGCGGAGCACGCGGTCGTCGAGCGGGGTGATTCCGGCCGACGCGAGGAACTCCCGGAGCAAAGGAGTTTCCGCCGCGGGGTCGAGCAGCACCATGATGCGTCCGTCCCTTGTCCAGTAGTCGCCCAACAACTGAGCGCTGGCCGGCGGTAAATCGTAGCGCGGGCCGACGATGAGAATCCCCGCTGCGTCTTCCGGCACCCCGCCCGTCACCCCGAGGTTGAGCGGGGCGACGCGCACGCCTTGCCGTGCGATGTATTCCTGCAGGAGTGAGAGCGTGGAACCTCCACCGACGCGCGGTTCACCCTGGCCTTGCAGGAAGTAAACGGTGCGCTGGGTTTCCTCGCCCAACTCGATCAATGCGCTGGTCAAAGCCTGCTCTCCTTTGAAAGCGACCACGCGCGGCGGGTCCCCACTCAGCTGCGGGATAAAATCATACTCCGCCATGTCGACCGCGCTGATTTGCTTGGTCTTGCCTCCGCTTTCCACCACGACAAGATTTTCTTCCGGTCCGAATTCGAAACGGGCCTGCAGTTCCCTCGCCCGCCCCAGATTGCGCATTGGATCGATGTATTCCACGGTCAATTTGTCGCCTGCCGTGAACTGGTATTCCTTGAGCAGATTCATCACGTCGCCGTAGATCTCGAAACCGGGTGCCGCCGTGGTCGGGGAAAAAAATACGTACACCGTGACCGCGGCCGGCAGTTGCCCGAGCAGGCCGATCGTCTGCTCGCCGAGACGGTATTTTTGGGCCGGCGACCAGTCGCTGCGCAGGTAATAGTGGAAACCCGCGTAATTCACCGCGCCAAGCAGCACGCAAGCCAGCACGATCTGGAAGGCGACTCCGAAACGGATGCCGGCCCGCCGGCGGGACGATTCTTGCGGAGCGGCCATCTCAGTTGCGCCAGCGGCGGGATTGGAAAACGTGGAAGGTGAGGAAGAGAACGAAGACGGTCAGCGACAGGTAGAAAACGACCGGCCGCGAATCGAAAAACCCGCGCGAAGCCTCGCTCATATGCTCGAGGGCGGAAAAATAAGCGGTTAATTCCCGCAAGGCCGGCGTCACATTGAGCAGGAAAAAATTCAACAGCCCGGTGAAGAAAAACAAGGTGATCACCGTGAATGACATGATGGCCGCCACGATCTGGTTGCGCGTCAGGGCGGAAGCGAGGCAACCGACCGCCAGATAAAACATTCCGATGAGCAACAACATGACGTAGGCACCGAGAAACGGTCCGGCCGCACCCGCCGCTTCGAGGCGCGTCACCCGGGTGAAGACGGCGAAATAAAGCAGGCTCGGCAGCCACAGCACGATGTAAAAGAAGAGCGCCCCGCCATACTTAGCCAGCACCACTTGGCTGTCCCGCACCGGGGCGGTCATCAGCGGCTCGATAGTGCCCATTTTGTATTCCTCGGAAAACAAACGCATGGTGATCAGCGGGAAAATCAGCACGAATCCGAACCAGAAGAATACTGTGTTGAAAAATGCCTCGACCACGGTCACCTCGCTCGGCCCGCGATTCAGCGCCGCGACCCCGGCATAAAAATTAAACCCGGTGAGCAGGAGGAAAAAGAACATGACGACCCATGCCACCGGAGAGAGGAAATAAGCGCGTATTTCGCGGTTAAGCAGGGTGAAAAAGTTCATCGCAGTTCCTCCGATTGGGTGATTTCGGCGAAGACCCGCTCGAGATTCACTTGTTCGCGTCCGAGTTCGCGCAAGGCCCAACCGCGGGTTGCGGCCAACCGCGCCACAGATTCGCGCGGGTCGTGCTCCGCATCGGTCCGCAGCACGCAGCCCTGCCAACCATCCGGCATTGCCTCGACCTCCGCTTTGCGCACGCCAGGCAGCGCGGCAAGGGCTTTCTCCAGATCACCAGCCTCCGCGTGGATTTCGGCGCGGATGCCCCCCGCCGTGCGGACCCGACCCGCCAACGCCTCGGGGGTATCGGAGGCCGCGATGCGTCCGCGGTCGATGATCAGCACGCGACTACAGGTCATTTCCACTTCCGAGAGGATGTGCGTGGAGAGCAGAATGGTGTGCCGTTTGCCCAAGTCTTTGATTAGCTGGCGAACCTGCCGGATCTGGTTCGGGTCCAGACCGATGGTCGGCTCGTCGAGGATGAGAAGATCGGGATCATGGAGCAGCGCGTCGGCCAGGCCCACCCTCTGGCGGTAGCCCTTCGACAGCGCCCCGATCAGTTTTTGCTCCACATCCCGCAGGTTGCAGAGTTCTTTTACCGCATTGACCCGCTGGCGGTTGCGCCGCCCGCGCACGCCCTTGAGGGCCGCCCGGTATTCGAGGTATTCCTGCACCCGCATTTCGGGGTAAAGAGCCACATTTTCCGGCATGTAGCCGACCCGAGAGCGCACCTCGCGCGATTGGCTGGCCACGTCGAACCCGGCCACGCTTGCTCTCCCGCTCGTGGCGGACAGATAGCACGACAGGATCCGCATCGTCGTGCTCTTCCCTGCCCCGTTGGGACCGAGAAAGCCGACGATTTCACCCTTTTCGACCGTGAAATTCAGGTCATTCACTGCCGTGATACCGGCATATTTCTTGGTCAGTCCTTCAACCTTGATCATGACGCTCGGGCCTGTTCCCGACTGCGGGGTCAGGACCGAACGATCATATATGGCGCGGTTCGGAGGCGGTGGCAAGCTGGCGTGCCGCCTGCCGGCCAACATTAAAAATTATGTGCAGACCATCGTCTCTGTGTTGCAAGCAGGGCCGGTTCGGGTGATTCTCCCCGCTCGACGCATCCATGAGCCAATCATTGTCGGGTAACTGGAACTCCGAACTGCTCGAAGAAAATTACGAGCGCTGGAAAAAAGACAACGAATCGGTCACTCCGCAATGGAACGCCTTTTTCGAGGGCTTCGAGCTTGGGTTGACCCAATCGGAAGAACTGGCGGAAGGGGCCCGTGCCGCCGTGCCGGAAGATGTCGCCCTGGAACGACGGGCCGATTCGTTGGCCTACTCCTACCGCACCCTCGGCCATACCATCGCGCGTCTCGACCCGCTCACTCCCGTACCGCCGGAGAATCCGCTTCTCTCCCTCAAAACTATTGGTTTCACCGAGAGCGATCTCGAGCGCACTGTTTCCTCGAAATATTTCCGCGACGGGCAACCGATGTTGCTCCGCGAGATGCTCGCCGAGTTGCGCGCCATTTACAGCGATACGATCGGCGCCGAGTTCATGCACATCCAGGACCCGCGCCTGCGCAACTGGATCCGCGAGCGGGTCGAAAACCGCGGCGACCATCACCGGAAGGATGCCGGTCTGCACCGCGCCATCCTGCGCCAGCTTTACGAGGCCGAAACCTTCGAACACTTCCTTCACACGCGGTATGTCGGGCAAAAACGCTTTTCCCTCGAGGGCGCCGAGTCGCTCCTCGTCATTCTCGATACCGTGCTGCAGCGCTGCGAAGCGGTCGGTATCGAAGAAATCGTCATGGGCATGGCCCACCGCGGCCGGCTCAACGTTCTGGCCAATTTCCTGAGCAAGCCCCTCGAACTCATTTTCAACGAGTTCTCGGAAAATTTCATCCCCGAGGTGGTCGGCGGTAATGGCGACGTGAAATACCACCTTGGCTACCTCGCTGAACGCATCAGCCAAACCGGCTACGCCGTCGGGGTGCGTCTCGCTGCCAACCCGAGCCACCTCGAGGCAGTCGATCCCGTGGTCGAAGGCATGGCCCGCGCCCGCCAGCGTATTCTCGGTGACAGCGAAAAACGCCAGAAAGTCCTCCCGCTGCTTATCCATGGCGATGCCGCCTTCGCCGGGCAGGGCATCGTGGCCGAGGTCTTCAACATGTCGCAACTTCCCGGCTACAAGACCGGCGGTACGCTGCACATCATCGTCAACAACCAGATCGGTTTCACGACGCTCCCGGCCGACGCGCGCTCCAGCCTCTACGCCACGGACGTGGCCAAAATGATCGAAGCCCCGATTTTTCACGTCAATGGCGAGGACCCGTTGGCTGTCGCCTTGGTCTCCGAAATCGCGCTCGATTTTCGCCAGCAATTCGGGCGCGATGTGGTCATCGATCTTTTCTGCTACCGCCGCCACGGCCACAACGAGGGCGACGAGCCCACCTTCACCCAGCCCCATCTTTACAACTCCATCCAGAAACACCCACTGGCCAGCGAGATCTTCGTCCACGAACTTGCCAACCTCGGCACGGTGACACGGGAGGATGCCGAAGTGATCAAACAACAAGCGGCGGCCGACCTCGAGGAAGCCTTCGACATTGTCAAAAAATCCGAAAGCGAGCGCCAGGAAGGCGGACGCTTTGCCGGTTCCACCGCCGTGTTCCAGCCACCTTACTCCTACCAACCGGTCCGCACCGCGATCAGGCCGGAACTGCTCCGTCAAGTGGTCGAGGGGCTCTGCCGTGTGCCGGACGGTTTTCACATCCTGCCCAAAGTGCGCCGCATGCTTATCGACCGCCGGCTGGAAATCCTGCGCGATGGCGGACCCTATGACTGGGCGTTTTCCGAGGCGCTTGCCTTCGGCTCGCTCCTCGTCGAGGGCACGCCCGTGCGCTTGTCCGGACAAGACAGCCGTCGCGGCACCTTCAGCCAGCGGCATTCCACTTTTTATGACGCCGAGCAGCGCATCGACCATGTGCCGCTCAACCACCTGAAGGAAGGCCAGGCTCGCTTCTGCGTTTACAACAGCTTGCTCAGCGAAGCGGCCGTCCTCGGCTTCGACTACGGTTATTCGACAGACTACCCGGAAATGCTCTGCATGTGGGAAGCCCAGTTCGGCGATTTTGTCAACGGAGCGCAGGTCATCATCGATCAGTTCATCGCCTCGGCTGAATCGAAGTGGCAACGCCCCAGCTCACTTGTCCTCCTCCTGCCGCACGGCTACGAGGGACAAGGTCCCGAGCACTCCAGTGCGCGGCTCGAGCGGTTTTTGCAGTTGTGTGCGGACAACAACATGCAGGTCTGCAACCTTACCACTCCCGCGCAATATTTCCATGCCCTGCGGCGCCAGATTCACCGGGACTACCGCAAGCCGCTTGTCATCATGACGCCGAAGAGCCTGCTTCGTCATCCGCTTGTCGTCTCGCGCGAAGAAGACTTCACCGAGGGCCGCTTCTTTGCCATCCTAGCTGATCCCCTGCCGGAGGACCGGTCAAAGGTCACCCGTCTCGTTCTTTCCTCCGGCAAAGTTTATTACGACCTGAAAATTGAGCAGGAAAAGCGCGGGGCGCACGATACCACCCTCTTGCGCGTCGAGCAGCTCTACCCGCTGCACACCGAAAAACTCAAACGCATCTTCAGCAGTTGTCCGAACCTCAAGCGTATCGTCTGGTGCCAAGAGGAACCGCAGAACATGGGCGCGTGGTCCTACATGGCGATGAAGCTGCGTGAACTTTTCGGCTGCAATGTCCACTATGCCGGCCGCCCGGAAAGCCCGAGTTCCGCCGTCGGTGCACTGGCTATCCACCGCCTGCAGCAAGCGGAACTCGTCAGCCGCGCCTTCGAAGTATAGGTTCACATTTTCATGAGCGCCGAAATCAAAGTCCCCGCTGTCGGGGAATCGATCTCTTCCGGGATCATCTCCCTTTGGCACCGCCAAGACGGCGATTATGTGCGCGCCGGGGACGCCCTTTTCACTCTCGATACGGACAAAGTTTCGACCGAAGTTGCCGCGCCGTCCGCGGGCCGCGTGCGGATCAAAGTTCCCGCCGACCAGGAAGTGAAAATCGGCGAGGTGGTCGGCCTGATTGAGGAGGCCCCTGAGCCCGCCTCCGCCCCGGTTGTTTCAGTCCCCGTCGCCGCACCGCCGGCCCTTTCTGTCCCGTCCGCGGCCACTCCTTCTTTCCCTGCCCCATCCGTTCCCTCCGCCCCGGTGGCACTGGATCCCCAGGAACGCGGCGTCACGCGCAAAAAACTTTCCCCGCTGCGCAAAAAAATCTCCACCCAACTGGTTGCTGCCCAGCGCAATGCCGCGATTCTCACCACCTTCAACGAGTGCGACATGGCCGCGGTGATGAAGCTGCGGGCCGATGTCCAGGAAAGTTTCCAGGCCAAATACGGGATCAAGCTCGGTTTCATGTCCTTCTTCATCAAGGCCGTGGTCGACGCCCTCAAGTCCGAGCCGCAGCTCAACTCGCGCCTCGACGGCGACGAGCTGGTGCGGAACCACTTCTATGACATCGGGGTGGCTGTTGGTACCGAGCGCGGACTCATCGTTCCGGTCATCCGCGACGCCGACCGTAAAACTTTTTCCGAACTGGAAAACGACCTCGCCTATTACGCCAAAAAAGCCCGTGAAGGTGCCATCACGATCGAAGACCTGCAGGGCGGCGTTTTCACCATTTCGAATGGTGGTGTCTACGGGTCGCTCCTCAGCACACCCATCCTCAACCCGCCGCAGAGCGGTATCCTGGGTATGCACAAAATCCAGGAGCGCCCGGTGGCGGTCGACGGCAAGGTCGTCATTCGCCCCATGATGTACCTTGCGCTGAGCTACGACCACCGCGTGGTTGACGGCCGCGAAGCGGTGACTTTTCTCGTCCGGGTCAAAGAAGCGATGGAAAACCCGGTACGCTTGTTCCTCGGAGACACCAAATGAACCGCGCGGCTGCCGGCCTGCTCTGTATGGTTTTTGCAACCGCACCGGTCGCGGGGCAGCAGGACACGACCCCTCCGGCCAATGACCCGCTGCTTCTGCAACGCCGCGTGGCCACGGTGCTGCGCCAGTCGACCAAATACTACGAGGCGGGCGATTACCAGGCGGCGCTCGATCGCCTCGCCACTTTACAAGGCGCCTCCGGGCAAGACCTCAGCGTTTTAAACCTCCGCGGTGCCATTCTGACTAAGCTTGAACGTTACGACGAGGCCCGCGATCTCTTCACGGCGATCCTGACCACGGATCCGAATTACTCGCCCGCCGCTTTCAACCTCGGTCATGTCAAGTTTGTCGCCGGCGACTACGAAGGGGCCCTGCAGATTTTTCAGAACATTCCCCGCCAAGACCCCAGCAATGCTCTGGCCAATTTTCGGGTCCTTCTTTGTCTCCAAGCGCTGGGTCGCGATGACGAGGCCGGGAAAATCGCCGACGGCCTGACCCCCGCCGGAAACACCCCCGCGTGGTATTATGCACAGGCCATGATCGCCCGCAAATCGGGGGACGAAGCCGCCGCGCAAAAACACCTCGGGGTGGCCAGGGCGATTTACCAAGAAGACGGCTGCAAGTTTTTCGACGAGACCATTGAGACGGTCAAATTTTGACCCCTGGCCGGCCGCTTGCCGTAAGACAGAGTTGGAAACTCTTTATCGCCGTCCCGGTGGGTGAGGGCCCCCCGGGCTAATCTTCCCGCTGACCGAGGACGGAATTCTCATGAATTCTTCATTTGTTATTGAAAGATTCGAAAGCCTTATTTAAGCATAATAAAGCCATGCCCGCCCTTGTTGAAGCCACGCGGTCCAAAGCCACCCGTCTCTCGGATCTCGAAGTCGAGTCGATCGAGATGTTTATCAATTTCCTCCGCCTGCTCGGCTGGCCCAAGTCGGTTGGTGAAATCTACGGACTCCTTTTTGTTTCCGCCGGGCCGCTGGCCATGGACGAGATCATGGCCCGAACCGGCATGAGCCTAGGCGCGGCCAGCCAAGGCCTGAAACTCCTCCGCGAATTTGGCGCGGTCCGCACGGTTTACATGCCCGGCGCGCGCAAAGACCACTATGTGGCCAGCGGCGAATTGAGCCGCTTCGCCACGTCCTACATCGAGGAGGAACTCCTCCCCCGCATGCGTACCGCGCAAGAGCGCATCCAGCGCATGGAGAAAATGATGCAATCCCTACCCGAATCCGGCCGCCAACTCCCCGCCGAACGCATGGACCGCCTCAAATACTGGTTGGACAAAGGGCAGAAAGTCGTGCCTTGGCTGGTGAAATTTCTGAAGCTGTAGATCAAGAAGCCGCTCCGCCGTCCGACAAGGCGCAGCACAAAAGAAGGTGTCGGAACCCCACATTTTGAAAATCAGGTCGGTCCTGCGGACTCCCCGCCGCGACCAAGGGCGGCAGCCCGCCCGGATCCTTGCACCCCTCCGCCTCACCTTCCACTTCTCCGATGCCTAAGCGAGAACTTAAATATCCGAGCCAAGTTGAAGCGTGGCTCCAAGAGTGGGGGTCCGTGCTCGGCGAACCTGGTTCGCTCATCTTGATCGGATCCGGCGGACTACTCTGGCATGCGGCGCGGCTTGGTTTGGAAATCCCGCTCCCGGAAAACAGCATGGATGTCGATCCGGTCACGCAGAGTGATGCCGTCGCGCTCTTGGGTTACGAGGCCATGATCGGCAGCGAATTCGAGAAGCGTCACGGCTGGCATGTCAATCTTATGCCCTCGGCCGTGTTGAGCGAAATGCCGGCTGATTGGATGCAGCGCGCCTCCCGCAAACATTATGGACTGCTCGAGGTGCTGGTGCCCTCGATGGACGATCTGCTGGTGCCCAAGTTGAAGCGCGGGGAACCGCGTGATAAGCTGCATGCCGAGTGGGCCAAGAAACTCCAATGAATCCCCTGGGAAAATATGCCAGCTACCAAGATCTGGCCCGGCTCGAATACGGTCGCTTGCTTTGGGCCAAGCCATCCACCCGCGCCCGTCTCTTGCGCCACTGGACTTCCCCCTCGCACCCGCATCATGCGCGGTTCGCTGCGCACCGTGAGTTGGTCGAGAAAATTTTAGCTCCAGACACGGACGATGCTTCGCTGGATGCGGTCTTGCGCGCACAGGGCCAAAGCCTGCGCACGGCCGCGCGCGAAATTCCCCCTGTCTTCGGCAGCATCTAGAGCCCCTGACTTTTTCATTCGCCTCGTAGCTGCGCATAGCGCAGAGTTTTCAGTGTTCAGTGTTGAGCTATCCCATGTTGTGACCGGGCCCTTACCACCTTCCTTGTCACGTCGAAGACGCGCAGTGCGCAGGCGGATTCTCCATTCATCATTTTGCATTAAAAAGCCACGTTGCCCACGGCAGTTTAGTCGCCGCGGTGACCCTTACGCTGTCTCCGTCCGCCACGGCGGACTCCGGCTCGTACTTTTCACCAATCCCCCTTGACTTCCTTGCCGGTATTCCTTACTTTTTTGCAATGCAAGCGACCCTTACCAGCAAAGGTCAAATCACCATACCGGTAGGGTTGCGGAGACGTCTGAACCTTCGTGCGGGCGACCGCTTGGAGTTCGACGCGAAAGCTCCCTTTCTCAAGGCGTCCAAGGCTATGGCGCCGGATGCTTGGGACAAATTCCGCAAGGAGTGGCGCAATCCCTACGGCAGCAAGTCCAGTCGGCAAGTCCTTGATGCCCTGCGCGGCGAGGCCGAGCTCCCGCGGAAAAAACGCCGCGTGGCCACCGCTTGAAGACTGCGGTCGACACTTCGGTTCTGCTCGCCATTCGGGAGAAAGAACCGGGTTATGAACTCTGGCAAGAGGCCCTGCGAGACGCGGCTGAAGCCGGACAACTCTGTGTTTGCCCGGTGGTTTTTGCGGAATTATCGCCGGGAAGCGCCTCCAGCGCGCGCCTGCTTGAGCAGCTCGAAATGCTGACCATCACCTATGAAAACTTTTCGCCCGAGTCGGCGCATCTGGCCGGCTGTATTCATTGGAAATCCCGCCGCGAAGGAGGACCGCGGGAGTATTTTGTCCCGGATTTCTTGATCGCCGCTCACGCACAAGTGCAATGCGATCGTTTGGCAGCAATCGATCGCGGCTATCTCCGGCGCTACTTCCCGCGCCTACGTCTACTTTTGCCGAAGTAAGCCCACAATTTGTCCCTCGAACGTGCGTATTGCGTGTCAGCGCAACCGAGTCTGCGAGATAGGTCGCCGCGGCGACCAAACGGGGCCCTTAGCCAAAACTGAAAACGGAAACACTGAACACCTTTTGCGCCTTTTCGCGGCCATCCCCTCGGCTCTCCTTTAGTCCTTCACCTCTTTTCCTCATGTCTTTAACCGCCACCATCAATCCGTTACCCGCAACAAAACAAAGCGACTGGCTGTCTGCCGTTCGCGATATACGCGAGGCCCTGCGCAAATACCACCTCATCGGCACTCTCGGGTGGCAGGATGTGGCCACGCGCTACCGGCGGTCCCGTGTTGGCGCTTTCTGGCTCACGATCAACATTACCGTGATGATCGGTGCGTTGGGTTTGGTCTTTGGCACACTCTTCGGTCAACCCATGCGCGAGTTTCTGCCCTTCCTCGCCGTCGGGCTGATCATGTGGAACTTCATTTCCTCATCAATCAACGAAGGTTGCACCGCGCTATCCGATGCCAGCGGCATCGTCCTTCAGGTGAAGATGCCGCTGTGGGTGCATCTGGCCCGCGTGATGTGGAAAAACCTCATCATCCTCGGTCATAACCTCCTCATTGTGCCGCTGGTCTTCCTTGTCTTTTGGCGCCCCGTTTCGCCGGTCGCCCTGTTGGCTATACCCGGGTTCATTCTGCTCGTGGTCAACCTCCTCTGGATCATGATGATTGTCTCCGTGGTTTGCGCCCGTTTTCGGGACATCACCCAGATTGTGACCAATGCCGTGCAGGTGCTCTTCTATCTGACGCCTGTCATCTGGAACGCCGAGATCATGGCCAATCGTGTCGGCACCACGTTTCTGTATGGCAACCCCTTCTACAGCCTCATGACCATCGTCCGCGCGCCCCTGCTGGGCGACATGCCGTCTGCTTTGAACTGGATCATCGCCGCCAGCATGGCCGTCATTGGTTGGACCATCGCCCTTTGGTTTTACGGCAACCGCCTAAAACGCGTTCCTTACTGGCTGTGACACGAATGCAGCGGTGCAGCGAACTTAAAATTATAATCTGTGACTTCGAGCTGGGGAGGGGTACGGAGGGCGCTGTCTTGATTAGGGAAAAAAAGAGTCCGTGTTGCGTGTCAGCGCAACCGGAGGCGAAGCCGTAGATAGGTCGCCCTAGCGATCAACTGATACCGGGCGTAATCCTCGCCGTTCATTCTCTTCAATCGGTGGCTAAGAATGTCTCCTGACTCCCGATGGTTGTCCCGCCTCTTACGTTTAACTGTCGCCTGTTCCCCGGCTACTGACGTCTGACAGCCGAGCATTGCGAGACAGACCAAAGGTCAACTGATACCGAACACTGCCTACTCTCGATTTCATGAAAACGAGCCAAACTTCTATCGAACTCCGCAACGTCGGCGTGGATTTCCCGGTCTTCAATGCCTCGAGCATGTCATTCAAAAATCGTGTTCTCAGTGCGGTGACGGGCGGCGCGATTGACCGGAAACACGACGGCAGCGTGATCGTCAAAGGGTTGCAGAACATCAATCTCTCGATCAAAGCCGGCGAGAGGGTCGGGCTGATTGGCCACAACGGAGCCGGCAAGACGACCCTACTGCGTGTGCTGTCTGGGATCTATGCGCCGACCGAAGGCGAGGCCATCATCAACGGCGAGTGCGTGTCGCTCATCAACATCAGCTTGGGGATCGATCCAGAAGCAACGGGTCGCGAAAATATCAAGCTCCGCTCAGCAATGATTGGCTTCACCCCGAAAAAAAGAAGGGAAAAGGTCGATGAAATCATTGAGTTCTCCGGTTTGGGCGACTTCATCGACATGCCTTTCCGCACTTACTCATCGGGCATGCAGTTACGTTTAGCTTTTGCCGTCTCGACCTCAGTCCGACCGCAGATTCTGGTTCTCGACGAATGGCTTTCGACGGGCGATGAGGAATTTAAGCACCGCGCGGAGAAGCGTATGGGGGAAGTGGTAGACGCAACAGATGTTCTCATTCTGGCCAGTCACTCTCGTCCCTTGCTCGAAAGAATTTGTAATCGCGCCATTTGGCTTGAGCACGGCAAGGTGCGGATGGATGGACCCTGCAAGGAAGTCGCCAGCGAGTATTTCGGTAAAAACTAAGGCGTTTATCTTGGCCACAACCAAGCAAGGTAATATAAACTCCGTTTTCAAAGTTTTACTCGTCACGTTCTCATGAAAAAAGCACTCATTACAGGAATTACCGGTCAAGACGGCTCTTATTTGGCCGATCTTCTGGTCGCCAAAGGCTACGAGGTCCATGGGATCATCCGTCGGGCGAGCACCTTCAACACCTCGCGCATCGACCACCTTTACCAAGATCCGCACATCAATGGAGTGCGTCTCTTCCTCCACTACGGCGACCTTTCAGATGCTGTGCACATGACGAAGCTGCTCTACGAGTTGCAGCCCGACGAAGTTTACAATCTGGGTGCCCAGAGTCATGTGCGTGTCAGTTTTGATATCCCCGAATACACGGCCGATGTGACCGGCGTCGGCACGATCCGTATTTTGGAAGCGATCCGGGAGTCCGGCGTGAAGCCCCGCTTTTATCAGGCCTCGAGCAGCGAGATGTATGGCAAGGTGCAAGAGGTGCCGCAGACCGAGACCACGCCGTTCTGGCCGCGCAGTCCCTACGGTTGTGCCAAGATGTTCGGGTATTGGGCGACGGTGAACTACCGGGAGGGCTACGGCCTCTTTGCCAGCAACGGCATTCTCTTCAACCACGAGAGCCCGCGCCGCGGCGAAACCTTCGTGACCCGCAAAATTTCCCGCGCGGTGGCCGCGATCAAGCTCGGCCTCCAGAAGGACCTCTACCTCGGCAACATGGACGCCGAGCGCGACTGGGGTTATGCCCCTGAATACGTCGAGGGTATGTGGCGAATGCTGCAGGCCGACCAGCCCGATGATTTCGTCTTGGCCACCAACGAGACGCACACAGTCAAAGAATTCGTCGAAGTGGCCTTCGGGCACGTCGGGCTCGACTGGCAGAAATACGTCAAATACGACGCCCGTTACGAACGTCCGGCCGAAGTCGATCTCTTGATCGGCGACCCGGCCAAAGCCAAGAAGCAGCTCGGCTGGGAGCCGAAGGTCCGCTTCAAGGAACTTGTTCAGATCATGGTCGACGCCGACGTGGCACACCTTCAAGGCATCCCAATGCCTAATCCGCTCACGCCCGAATACTATCTCGGCAAAAAACAAGCAGCGTGAAAAAAGCGCTTATCATCGGTGTTTCCGGGCAAGATGGAGCTTACTTGGCTCAGCTTTTGCTGGAAAAAGGCTACGAGGTCCACGGCACCTCACGAGATCACGAGGTCGGAACTTTTAGTAACCTCGAGAAGATTGGTATCAAGGACCAAGTCAAGCTTAGTTCAATGGTGACCTCGGATTTTCGTAGCGTGCTGACTGTTCTGCAGAAGGCGGAGGCGGATGAGATTTATAACTTGGCCGGACAAACTTCCGTTGGAATGTCCTTCGCTTATCCGGTTGAGACATTCGATAGCATTTTAATCGGCACTATGAACCTTTTAGAATGCATTCGGCTACTTAAGTATCCAGTTAAGTTCTACAACGCAGGATCAAGTGAGGCCTTCGGCAACACCCCCCAACCAGCTACCGAGGAGACACCATTCCACCCGCGCAGCCCCTATGCCACCGCCAAAGCTGCCGCGCATTTCGCCGTGGCTAATTACCGCGAGGCCTACGGTCTCTTTGCCTGCACGGGCATCCTCTTCAACCACGAATCGCCCCTACGCCCCCGGCGTTTCGTCACCAGCAAAATCGTATCCACTGCCGTCCGCATAGTCCGCGGCTCGGGCGAGAAACTCGTCCTAGGCAACATGGATATCTACCGAGATTGGGGCTGGGCACCGGACTTTGTAGAAGCCATGTGGTTGATGCTCCAGAGGGGCGAACCGGATGACTTTTTGGTGGCCACGGGTGAGCAGCACTCACTGCGGGAATTCGTGGAGGAAACATTCCGCCAGACGGGTGGCGATTGGCGCGATTCGGTGGAATGCGACAAGGCGCTTTTCCGCCCCTCGGATATTGATCACAGCTGCGGAAATGCGGCTAAGGCGCGAGAACTGCTCGGATGGAAGGCTCAGCACCGGTTTACAGACATCATCCGTTTGTTGGTGGAGGCGGAGCAGGCGTCCAAGCCCTTGCTGCAATGATCACTGGGGTTTGTATGGCTGCAGTCAGGGCCGAGAATATTGCAGTTCAAAATTTTTCCTCGCACGGCTTCCCTGATCCGCGCTTGCCCTAGTCCTAGAAGATATCAGCTCAATGAAATTCATTTTTGATCTTGATGGTACACTGACAGAGTGCGAGACGCTCCCGTGCATCGCCCGGCACTTCAATGTACGAGAGGAGATTGATGCACTCACCCAGCAGACCGTGCGCGGTGACATCCCCTTTATGGAAAGCTTCATCAAGCGGGTTGATTTGCTTGGTACGCTGGATGTGGGGGAGATAGCCAAACTGCTTGGGAACATCCCCGTAAGTAATCGCTTGCGGTTGTTCGTCGAGCAAAACGCCAGTGATTGCGCCATCGCCACTGGCAACTTTCGCAATTGGGTTGCGCAGCTTGCAGCCCAGTTTCCATGCGAATTGCACGCATCCGAGGGTAGTGTGAACACTGAGCGGGGAGTTAAGCTTACAAGGATTCTCAAGAAGGAGGACATAGTGAGGTCCTACCAATCAGCGGGCGAGCAGGTGGTATTTGTTGGCGACGGGAACAATGACGCGGAGGCGATGCGCCTTGCCGATGTATCGATTGCCTGTGGTATCGTGCATGCGCCAGCTAGGGCTGTCCTCCAGGTCGCCGACTACGCCGTTTACGATGCCGGCGCTCTAGTTCGTCTGCTCAACCAGATCAAACAGCCTCGTCCGGGATTGTCCGTGGTGATCACCGCCGCGGGTGTTGGTTCGCGGTTAGGTCTGGCTCAGACCAAATCGTTGATCCCAATTTTCGGGAGGTCTCTCATTAAGCACCAGTTGGCGCGCCTGACTGATGTCGAAGACGTCAGGGTGGTGGTGGGTTACCAGGCTGGGGCCTTGATCCAGGAAGTAATCTCTGTGAGGCGCGACGTCGTTTTCGTCTTCAACCACGACTATTTTCACACCAAGACCGCAGCAAGCCTCTTCTTGGGAGCACGGCATGCCAATGACATGGTGCTCGCCCTTGACGGGGATTTGCTGATGCATCCGGATGATTTCCCGGAATGCCTCGGGTCCACGGAGGAATTCCTTGGGGTGACCGAGAAGACCTCGGACCAGTCCGTATTTGCCACCCTCGATAATCGAGGGCGGGTCGCTTCGTTTTCAACCGAGGCTGGCAACTACGAGTGGTCCGGTCCTGCGCTACTCAAACGGCATCGCCTCGATTCCAGCCCCGGGCATGTCTACACCCAACTTGAGTCACACCTTCCTCTGCCCGCTAGAATCGTGAGAGCGCGCGACATCGACACTTTCGAGGACTACAAGCGTGCGATCGCGTTCGTGGAGTCATGGGGGAGCGGAAACTTCAAGATCGACGAGTATTACACCAATCTTGCGAAGCGGATAAAAACCCCAGAGGAGACCAGAAACAAGTCCCCGGACTTCTCCCAATACGACATCGAATTCGTCAAGAGGTTCGCAGGGGAGGACAAGTCATTGCTCGATCTGGGTGCAGGCACGGGGCTTCTGCTGAATGCCCTGCTGGGAGACTTCGGGCGGATCGTTGCCGTGGAGAAATACCGGGAGTTCAGCAACTTTATTAAGCGAGCCGCGCATCTCTCGGTCATCAATTTCGACCTTATGGATTTCCACCCTGACGAGACATTCGATGTCATTACGGTTTTTGGTGTGATGAATTTCTTCGCGGCGCACGAAGCGGGGGCGATCTACCGGAGGATCGGAGGTTGGCTGAAGCCCGAGGGGATTCTAGTTGTGAAGCACCAAATGGGTGTCGCGGAAGACGTAGTTGTGGATGGCTTCTCAAACGAACTCTCCGCTAAATACTTTTCCGAATATCGCTGTGTCAAAAAAGAGATGTCCCTTCTTACGGGCTCCGGACTACGGGTTGACGAAGTTGCGGATATCTATCCTGCGGAATTCAATCGGTGGACCAATACCCACTTTTACGCTTTGGTTTGTCGCCTCAGCGTTTCACGTTGAAGCATTGTGAATCCACTTAGCCTGTTGACGTCTACAATACGTAGGGTTGCTGCCAAAGTTAGAGCCTACCTGGCTCAACCTTTGGAAACGCAGCTATGGCGATTGCATCAAGACATTGCCAGCAAGCTTGGGCCAGTGTCGCTAGATTTCACTAACAACGACAGCATTCCTGGAGGCATTTTTTTGAGCGATCAACGACTAACTGCCAGTCTTTTGGTTGAACTCTTAAAGCAGGTTCAAGTCTTCAAAAGCTATTGGTCATCGTGTGACGTGATTTTAGCTTGTCCTTTCACTATCGACAGTGCTCGAGCGACTTTTGGGGAAGACAAATGCGTCTGTCTTAGAAATTCGGATGATCATGATAATGTAATAAATGCTTTCTCTGTAGGAACTGTGGGTGTTCTCTCACCATGGCTTCTAAAGCGGTTGCTTCAAAGCACCGATGGCCCCTACCTTTTGTTGCGGGCATGCCGCGAATTACTGTGTATTGTTCCAGCAGGGAGAACACGCGATGAGATTTATACGCGTAAGGTTCTGCATGAAGTTGGCTTCTACGAAGTTTCCAGATTGCAGCACTCAGGGGCTGAGGACCTGTTGTCCGTTGGTTGCTTGCCCGATGGATCATTCCGCTTATTTTCTTCCACTGCCGGTTTTGTCGAGGGACTTTTTCCTTGGAAGACACTAAAGGCAAGCCGGTTGCCGCGACCGCTGGAAAAGCACCTGCTTTGGAGTTCGGTATTACTTGAGCCTCTTGTCGAAACGCATCTTGGCTTCGTCGCCGCTAATGGAGGCACGGGTTTGATGGTCACGGACTTACCTGCGAGTAAAGATGGCAATTTTATAATCTCGGGAACCATTTGTTGGGAGACGCCAGATTCCAGCCATGCGTCACTCGTTGCTTGCTACAGAGGACCGTCTGACTCGTCGATGGTTTGCGCGACGGTGCAGGTCCTAAATAACAGCATAGCCATCATTTCGATTCTAGTGCATGACGACGTTTGGAGTACACTAGCTAGCACCCAAATCCCCCAATCTTTGATACAAACAAGTGAGCAAGGACTTAAAGAGGTAGAGACATGGTTGGATGTGTCGGAAACACACATTCAGGCTGGATGTAATGGGCAGACACTGATCCAGCTAAATACGCACAAATTAAAACTAGCGCCGGTTGGAGGAGTCCGAGTATCAGGAGAGGGCGTGGGGATAAGTCACTTATCGTTCTCTAAATGTGAGATTCATCAGCGTCGGCCTGATTTGAAAGGCCTACAATTGGAATCCCAGCAGGAAAAACATCGGCTCGGATGATGAAAATCGTTACATCTGGCGTCGATTCAGAATATGTGCTGGGGGGCCTAAGTCGCTATCTGAAGGACTGCGGTCGGGAGGTTTTCGAGTTCGACTTCGGTCAGTTTAAAGGGGATGTACATAACGCCCTGGGTTCATTGCCTGAAGGACCTACCGCTTATATTACTTCCGCTCACGCAAATTTGACGGCAAACGTGGCTGATATTTTGGTTCCGACATTCAGGCGAAAATACCCCAATTATTGGTCGCCACTTGAATTTATTCAAAAAATACAGCCGGATATTTCCATTTATATACCGCATGATTTGCTATCGCCATTTGGGGAATCAAATTTGAGCGAACATCGCTTCCTTGATTTATTCGATGTAATTTTGTCACCGACAAATATTCCAGAGTTGCAAGCGGTTCTTGGATCAAAAACCCATGTAATCGAGTCAGGCTGGATTAAAACCGCTGACATGCAAAAAGATTCACCTTCAGACAGTGATACAGAGCCACGAATCACCTTGTTTTTATCACTGGTAGAATGGTTGCTCGACAGGCATGGTGCGCACGGTTTGGCCTCATACTTTGCTCCGCTTCTAGTCCCCGGAATCAGCGTAAAGCTCCCAGCATGGTCGGGGATCGATAAATTTGAGGCGATTCTGAGGGAGGAATACTGCGTGAACGTGATAGATTCAAGCGTAAGTAGTATATCTGTTATTAAACAATCCAATATTATACTTTGCAATGGGGCTTCATCTATTCATGCCGAAGCAAGTTTGATGGGGATACCTTGTGTGTGTCTGGTAACAAATGAGCCATGGGATGCGGGAGAGCAAATCAAAAGACTATCGCACCTCCCTGCACTGCACTTTCATGATTATACAAACCGGATCCCCTTGTCAAAAGCGACTCTTATTAAACTGTCGAAAATGAGAAAACATCCCGATGCGAGCTGTGTGCAATTTAATTATAGTCTTGTTAATGAGTTGCTCGAGAAAGCACGCACCCATTGCCAACCTACTTTTGTGTAGCTGCTCGGTTGGCAAATGCTGTTCGCTTTAGCCATGCGCTGCGCGAAGCCTATTTGATTGCCGGTAAAAACTGGCTATTGGCCTTTTTGAGTGGGTTGGCTGATTCGTTCAAGTGCCGCTTGCCATAGATATTGCAAAAAGCTTCCGCAACTTTCTTTACTGCCGACTAGCTTCTTAAATTAAACCAAGAGGAGTCAACCATCAGACGCCTAGCCTGTCACCAACTTGAAATGTCGAGGAGGTGAGATTGTAAAATGCCTAAATTGCTATTCGACTGCACCACTGTATTCTGGAATCCCGGCGTAAATTCAGGGATCCAGCGGGTTGTTCGTAACATCGTTACAAATCTTCCTGATCACGTGTTAGAGTGTGAATGTGTTCCGGTTGTTTTGACGGGTAATAAACTCTATCGAGTGCGGCGACTCCTCCCGGATAGCAGAGAGCATGGGAAACTCAGTCGGCTTTACTCCAAACTTGATCGCCTGTCGGCGCTTCTCTGGTCGTTTCCCGAGAACTCTCAAGGTGTATACGGTGTTTTGATGAGGACAACCAGTCGTTTGGCCCGTCTGCCGATTGCCGCCGTTATGCGTGTTTTGCGATTGGCCGGCTTTAGTCCGTTGGCAAGACGTGCGGTGCGATTCGATGCAAGTCCCGGTGACCATCTGGTGCTGCTAGACTCGACTTGGCAGGAGCAATATTTCGCTCAAGTCGAGAAACTCAAGGCCTCCGGCCTCAAAGTCACGGCGGTTATCTATGACATTATACCGCTAATCGCTCCCCAATATTTTCCTGATCGCCTCAAGGATATGTTTACGAAGTGGTTTAATTGGGTGATCTGCCAAGCCGATGGATTTGCCTGTATCTCGAAAGCAGTCTGCGACGAGGTAAAGCTAACAGTGGAACAACGCATTGGCGCGCAGAAGTCCGAACGATGTATCTATTCTTATTTTCATTTGGGGTCCGAGTTAGACCTAAAAAATGGAGAATCAATGCCGCCATCTGAATTGAAGGCTGCGTTTGCTACGGAATGGGTTGTTTTTCTTGCAGTCGGAACCCTCGAACCGAGGAAGAACCATGCATATTTGCTCGACGCTTTTGATGCGCTGTGGGGATCGGGGAGTGAAGCCAAGCTTTGTCTGATTGGAAGTGGTGGCTGGAAGTGTGAGGAGTTGATTAGCCGCATTATGAAGCATCCGCGCTACGGGAAGTCGCTTTTTTGGTTCAAGAATCTAGACGACGACGGTCTTGAATATGCTTACGGCCATGCTGATGCACTAATCATGAGTTCACATGCGGAGGGCTTCGGTCTGCCTATCGTCGAGTCGCTGCAGAGAGGTCTTCCTGTCATGGCCAGCGACATTCCGGTGTTTCGGGAAGTCGGCAGCGATTTTGTCGCCTACTTTGATCTAGCCCACCCGCAGTCTCTCGTAAATCTGGTTCAAGCTTACGAGCGCACGCGGGCCATTCCTGGTGTGAGGTCGCCGCGAGAGTGGAGGTGGATTGATTGGAAGGACAGTGCCAAGCAATTGGTTGATCGTGTGATCTCGGGTGCAGATTGAAAACAAACGATTGAAGGTGGGCGTCGATGCGCGCCTGCTCTGCCTTCCTCTAACCGGGATCGGGCGCTACGCGGCTGAACTCTGCAACCATCTTTGCCATCGGGAAGTCGAGGTCTTTTGTTATCTTCCCGGCCCCTTATCAAGTGCGTATGCGCTGGATAAGCGGATAAAAGTGCGCGCGGGCCGGGGCGTCGGAGAGTTACCCAAGATTCTGTGGTCGCAGACTTTGCTTCCCGATTGGGCAGCCCGTGACGCTGTCGATGTGCTCTGGGGAACCTCGCATCGTTTGCCTTTTCGTCTTCAGGCCACAATCCGGCGAGTGGTCACTATTCATGACATGGTCTGGCGAAAGTACCCGCAGACCATGAGGAGAAGCACCCTGTGGGCTGAACGCATATTTATGCCTCCGGCCGTGCGGTCGGCAAGCCGGGTGATCGCGGACTCCCATAGCACGGCTGCCGACTTGCGGAGCGCTTTTCCCCGTTGTGCTGACAAAATCCGGATTGTTTACCCCGGTGCAGGCGTTGAGCACCACGGGACCACAGCCGATTTCGATCGGCTGGCAGAGTTGGGAATAAGCCGCCCCTTTTTTCTTTTCGTCGGCACTTTGGAGCCGCGCAAAAATCTCGAGAGACTAATTGCCGCCTACGCGCTGGTGCCCCGCGAACTCCGCAAAGAGTCCCAGATGGTCATCGTCGGCGGTCAGGGGTGGGGAGGGTTGCAACTGTCGCGATGGATCGGCTTGAATGGCCTGACCGGCGATGTCGTTTCAACGGGCTACGTTACCGACGTCCAGCTCACTCAGTTGTATGCGCGAGCACGGTTTCTGGCTATGCCATCTCTTTACGAGGGGTTTGGCTTCCCTGTGTTGGAAGCGATGGCCTGCGGAACTCCTGCGCTTATCTCGGGCGTCTCCTCGCTTCCCGAAGTCGGTGGTGACGCGGTGGTCGTGGTGGATCCTCTCGATGAAGCCTCCATTGCCAAGGGCCTGATCGATTTGCTCACCGGACCACGGCGGGACGAGTTGGCGCTGCGGAGCAAAACACAAGCCAGAAGATTTTCTTGGGCCAAAGCTGCCGCCGAGGTGGAAGTGGTTTTTTGCGAAGCCTTGCAGGAGCGTGTGCATTCAAGACAGCGATGAGAGAAAGCGAACACTCCTCCAAGCTCCGCATTCTTTGTTACGGTCGTTTCTTTGATGACACTCCGGGCGGTATCCAGACGCATACGCTGCACCTCATGAGGTCGTTGCAGGAAGAGGCAGACTTCGTTCATGCCGTGACCAGCCGCAGCGGCAAGGGATCGGCGTTGCGGGCAGCCAAAAGAGTCCCTGTGATTCGGACACCGAGCTGGAATGTCGATGGCAGCCTGGCCATTTCGCCCGCTTTGATGAGGCAGACGCGCCGTTTGCATAGCAAAAGGCAATTCGACCTCGTCCATCTGCACTTTCCCGACCCGATGTCGCACCTCGCCTCCATGATGCTACCGTCGCGGATCCCGCGGGTCATCAGCTGGCATGCCGATATCGTGCGGCAGAAAACCATGCGGCTCTTCTACGCCCCCTTCCTCAACCACGCAGTGCGACGCGCTGCCGCCATCATTGTGGCCACGCCATCGCATGTCTCCTCCTCCCCGGTGCTGGGTCCGTTGGCTTCAGATAACCGGATCAAGGTCGTTCCCTACGGGTTCGACCTTTCTGCATTTTTGGAGGATGTCCCCGAAAAAGAAGCCATCGCCGCCAAATATCCCGGAAGACGCATTTTTGCTGCTGGTCGTCACGTGAGCTACAAGGGTTTCGATGTCCTTATCAAGGCGGTGGCGAAGCTGCCTCCCGACGTGATCCTTCTTCTCGGGGGAAACGGTCCGCTCACGGATCATCTCCGAGAACTCGCGCACGGATTGGGCGTCGTCCGGCGGGTGCACTTTTTGGGCTTCGTTCCCGACCAACTTTTGCCGGCTTATTACCAAGCCAGCCATGTCTTTTGCCTTCCTTCAGTTACGCAGGCGGAGGCCTTTGGCATTGTACAGGTAGAGGCCATGGCTTCCGGAAAGCCCGTGGTGAGCACACGCTTGAACAACGGGGTCGACTTCGTCAACGAACACGGCAAGACCGGACTAACCGTGAAACCTGGGGACTCCGCCGCCTTGGCAGACGCTCTCTTGGAACTGCTTAATGACGAGGCAAAGGCGCGCATGCTTGGTGCTACCGGGCGCGCCAAAGCGGTGAACGAATACTCGGCCGAAAAAATGGCGGAGAGAATCCTCAAAATTTACCGATCGGCCACCAAGCCGCAGGCTGGATAGTGCCGCTTTTCATGATATCATGTTCCGTCGACCGGCAAACCTAAGCGAAAGCGTATGAAGGTTTTGGTAACCGGTGCGTCCGGCTTTGTGGGCGCGAACCTGATCGAAGTCCTCAAGGATGCAGGAAACAAGGTCATCGCCACCAGCCGCTCCCGGGTCGAACAACCCGGGATTTTTTATGTCGCGTCCCCCGAACTGGGGCCGGAGGCGGATTGGACACCTGCGCTGTCCGGCATCGATGCGGTGGTGCATCTCGCCGGCCGGGCCCATGTTGTGACCTCGGAGCAGGCGGATGCCAAGACGGACCAGGCCTACTTGCGCATCAATGCAGAGGGTACACGCGCCTTGGCGGCACAGTGCGCGGCGGCAGGCGTGAAGCACTTTATCTTTCTCAGTTCCTGCCATGCGATTGCTGGGCAGTCCAACGATGTGTTGACCGATCGCACGGTCCCGCAGCCTGTCACGGCCTATGGTCGCTCGAAGCTGGCTGCCGAAGAGTCCATCAAGAGTGTCTTGGCCGACTCGGGTTGCGCCTGGACGATCCTGCGTCCGCCGCTCGTCTACGGTCCGGGCAACAAAGCCAACTTCGGATTGCTGGTGAAGCTCGTCCAAACCGGCCTGCCGCTGCCGCTGGCCTCCGTGCGCAACAGACGCAGTTTTATCTACGTCGAAAACCTGGTTGATCTGATTGGGACCTGTCTGGCCAATCCCAAGGCGTTCGGAAAAACCTTTCTACCGAGTGATGCGGAAGATGTGTCGACGCCGGAACTCATTCGCGCGATCGCGCGCGCGAATCCCGGCGTCGAGCATGGAGCAGGCAGCATGGAGCATGGAGCGGGTATCGACGAAGATGGAAGAGGTAAGATTGGAGATGGTTCCGCAACTCGTCACACGTCACTCGGTTGCTCCAACGGCATGGATCCATCTCCACTTCGTTCCGGTTCCCGTCACTCCCCAAGGCTTTTTCCGTTCCCCGAAAAAGTCCTCGGGGTCATGGGGCGTTTGCCGGGACTGGGTGCGCTTAGGAAACTGACCTCCTCGCTCTACGTGGATAGCGAGCCGATTCGGCACGAACTCGGCTGGACGCCGCCCTTCACCATGGAGGAAGGGCTGAAGCGCACGCTTGTAGGACAGGTCGAAATCTGATGCTGCGCGTTTTTGATCTAGTTTTTTCCGCAGTTGGCCTTGTTCTGGCCAGTCCGCTGCTTCTGGTTTTGACAATCGCGGGATTGTTCGACACTGGCTCGCCAGTTTTCTGTCAAACGCGCGTCGGCCGTAACAAAAAGCCTTTCACGTTGGTGAAGTTCCGCACCATGCGGCCGGAGACCAAGCATGTGGCCACGCACCTGGCAGACGCCACGGCGGTCACACCTCTTGGTCGGTTTTTCAGGCGAACCAAATTCGATGAGCTGCCTCAACTTTGGAATGTGCTCAAGGGCGAGATGAGCCTGGTCGGGCCGCGCCCATGCCTATTCAGTCAGGAAGAGTTGATCGAAGCGCGGGAACAATTGGGCGTGTTTGCCGCGCGTCCCGGGATTACTGGCCTCGCCCAAGTGAATGAGATCGATATGTCCACCCCGGAGTTGTTGGCCGAGACGGATGCCCGCATGTTGGCCTCGCTCGGCGTTAAGGATTACTTTCGCTACATCCTTATGACCGTAACCGGGAAAGGTTCTGGCGACCGCGTGGTACAAAAAAATTAGCCACGAAGAGGCGCGAAGAGACACGAAAAAGTTTTTGATCCTCTGAGCTTTTGCGACTTTTGAGCCTTTTTGTGGCCATCAATCCGGTCAGAAAAATTAGCCACGAAGAGGCACGAGAAGGTTTCAATCCTCTTACCTTTCGCGACTTTTGAGCCTTTTTGTGGCCATTGAACGGAAAATTGTCTGGGATACGTTTAGCCGCGAAGAGGCGCGAAAAAGCACGAGAAGGTTTCAATTCTCCGACCTTTTGCGTCCTTTGAGCCTTTTTGTGGCCATCAATCAGGTTGAATGAATTAGCCGCGAAGAGACACGAAAATTGTTTCAATTCTGCGACCTTTTGCGACTTTTGCGCCTTTTTGTGGCCAGCAATCCGGTCGGAAAAATTAGCCGCAAAGAGGAGCAAAAGACACGAAAACAGGCCCCATGAAGAACATCCACGAATTATGCGATGTCGTTCGGGAAACAAGTTTCTCCATCCACCGCTACCTTCGGCATGGCCATCTCGAAAAGGTCTATGAGAACGCTTTGACGCATCGTCTGCGCAAGCTTGGTTTGTCCGTCGAGCAACAATACCCAATCGATGTCCGCGACGAGGACGGCACTTTGCTCGGGGAATTCTTCGCCGACCTGGTGGTTGAACAGCACTTGATCGTGGAACTCAAAGCGGTCAAGTCCATCGCCAGCGAGCATGTCGCCCAAGTTCTCGGTTACCTGCGAGCCACGGGAAGAGAGCACGCTTTATTGATCAATTTCGGCGCACCGGTGCTTTACGTGAAGAAGTTTATTTTATCTGACGGAGAACAAGGGACGGGTTTGTCTTTGTGACTTTTACGCCTTTTTGTGGCCATTAATCTGGTCAGGAGATTTGGCCGCGAAGAGGCACGAAAAGACACGAAAAGGTGTTTGGTCCATTTAAATTTTGCGACTTTTGCGCTTTTTTGCGGCCATTCATTGTTTGAGTCTCTGTCCTTTTGCGACTCTTGCGCCTTTTTGTGGCCATCAATCTGGTCGGGAGATTTGGCCGCGAAGAGGCACGAAAAAATCCGATCTGTTCCCTTTTGCGTCCTTTGCGCCCTCTTGTGGCCATCAAATCCGACCTGCGTCTTTTGAGCCTCTTTGTGGCCATCAGTCAGACAATCCCCGGAGAATTTAGCCGCGAAGAGGCACGAAAAGACACGAAAAGGTTTTTGGTCCTCCGAACTTTTGCGTCTCTTGCGCCTTTTTGTGGCCAGCAGATTTCCTTGGTCCACTTTGCGGGGCACCTTGCTGGCTCCTAAACTTTGCGATTTCTTGAGCCCTTTGACGGCCGTAAGCTTCTTATTCTATTGAGCGCACGACTTTACAACCGACTGAATTCTCTGGGACGCCTCATAGTCTTGCTGGTGGCCTATACCGCGATTCTTTTCCTGTCGCTCTTGGCCGCCCTCTTCCTGCGCTTCGACTTCCAAGTCGCTCCGGAGTTCTGGGCGCGGTTTTGGCAGTCATTGGTCTGGCTGCTTCCCCTTAAGCTGGCTGCACTCGTAATCTTCGGCCAATTCCAGACGCTGCTCACCTACTTCAGTCTGCCTGACGCCAAGCGAATTGCCGGGGCGATGGGAGTCTCCGCCCTGGTCGCTTCCGCTGTGTGGTTTGTGCTGGGTGGAGCGAACATTGTTCCGCGCGGCGTAATTGTCTCGGATATGGTCATTTCCTTTCTTGGATTGACGGTCTTCCGCACCGCTCTCCGGGTTTACCGGGAAAAGCTCTCATCGCCGACGGATCGATCGACAACGAGTCGCAAGCGGCGCGCCGCTATTCTGGGGGCCGGCACGGCTGGGGCAGCGCTCTTGCGTGACATCCAAGGACGGCAGGGGCTGGGCCTGGATATCGTTTGTTTCGTCGATGACGATCGCGCCAAAATCGGCGGAACGCTTCACGGCAAACAGGTGCTCGGTCCGACGCGTAAACTCGCTTCACTTGTGGAGGAATTGGACCTGCAGAAAATCATCATCGCTATGCCCACGGCCAAACCTGCAGTGATCAAGCGCCTGGTCGAGCAGATCAACAATTTGGGCGTCGACCACGACATTCTCCCCTCTGTTGCGCAATTGCTGCACCGCCAGGTCACGGTCAGCCATTTGCGGCGGGTTGATCCGGAGGATTTGCTGGGACGTGAAGCGGTGGCTCTTGATCATGAAGGAATCAAAGCGCTGATCAAGGGAAGGGTGGTCATGGTCACCGGCGCGGGCGGAAGCATTGGCAGTGAGCTGTGCCGGCAGATTGCCGAACAGAATCCGGCCAAGCTGATTCTGGTGGAACGAAACGAGCCATCCCTCTTTGCCATCGAGCAGGAGCTGATTGGTTCGCATCGACACGTCGAGCTGGTTGCTTGTGCTTCCAGCGTTTGCGATGAGGAGTCCATCGCTCGAGCCTTTGACCACCAACGACCCGCCCTTGTTTTTCACGCCGCGGCTCACAAGCATGTGCCCTTGATGGAAGGCCAGCCTGCCGAGGCCTTGCGCAACAATGCGATCGGCACGGAAATCGTGGCGCGATTGGCCGCGCAGCACGGAGCCGCCAAATTCATTCTGGTTTCCACCGATAAGGCGGTGAACCCGACCAATGTGATGGGGGCAACCAAGCGGTTGGCGGAAATGCTGCTTGAGCAGAAGTCCGCTACCGGAAAGGAATGTGCTTTTGCCGCCGTCCGCTTTGGCAATGTGCTTGGCTCGTCGGGAAGTGTCGTGCCGACCTTCCGCCGGCAAATCGCCGCGGGTGGACCCGTCACCGTGACCCATCCTGAGGTGACCCGTTATTTCATGAGTATCCCTGAGGCGGTCGGGCTCATCCTGCAAAGCGCTCTGCAAGCGGAGGGGGGGGAAATCTTCGTTTTGGATATGGGTGAGCCGGTCAAAATCGTCGATCTGGCCAGGCAGATGATCGAGTTGAGCGGATTCAAGCCGGAGGAAGACATCAAGATTGCCTTCACTGGGCTGCGCCCCGGGGAAAAGCTTTACGAAGAGCCGATCCATCAGATGGAAAACGTTGAGCCAACGAGCCACCGGAAACTCCACCGTTTGCGCAATAACCGCTCGAATGGCTCCGGCGATCTGGCTGCCGAGTTGGGAGCAATCTACCACGAGGCAGCTGGTGACGGAGACCGGTTGAAGACTTGGCTGGCTGAGAAGATTCCGGAATATGGCAACGGCTCGAGCTGTTGAGTTGACGGTGTTCAGTCTGCAGTGTTCTGGAGCGGGCTTTACGGTCCGCTTTTTTTGTGAAAAAATTTAACGCTCATTATTCAGAGGTTTTATGCTGGCAGCGCCAGCCAATCACTGAAATTTGACTGTGCATGGATTATTAAAATTTACATGATAGGAAGCTTTACTACGAAAAACATGGTTTCCGTGCCGGCAGAGTTGACCAGAATGCTTCGCCTCAAGCCCGGCTTCACCTTCGATTGGAGGCCATCGGATCTTTATCTGAACATCGGACGAAATGAGCCCCATACGACATCTGGATTGCCGCAACCGATTTTTCCTTGCGCCTCCCGCTCGTGAGGTGCAACCGATGTCAATTTTGCTAAATCGAGGGACTGCGACTGGAGGTTCTTGCTGATGACGCGAGCAGGCAATTTCATGGCGGGTGTCGGCGAGTTTTGCGCTGATCATGCGCGGCGGGCCGACAGGATATTGATCGGGAATACGTGTTGGTGTTTTGAGGGCAAACTTAGACGATCTTGCGGCAAGCCTGATCATGGAAACTGAATACACAACCCTACTCGGCGTTTTGGTGGTGAGACCGCGCATCTTCAAGGACGAACGGGGGTTTTTCCTGGAATCGTGGAACCAGCACGAGTTTGATCAAGCGGTCGGGCGGGAGGTGCGTTTTGTGCAGGACAATCATTCCCGATCCAAACGCGGCGTCCTCCGCGGGTTGCACTACCAAGTTGCCCCCGCATCGCAGGCAAAGCTTGTGACCGTGATGCAGGGCAAGATTTTTGACGTTGCCGTGGACATAAGGCCTGATTCGGAAACCTTCGGAAAATGGATTGGTGAGGAACTTTGTGGCGATCAGCGCTCTTCGCTATGGATACCGGAAGGCTTTGCTCACGGTTTTGTTGTCCTCTCGGAAGAGGCCGATGTGCTTTATAAAACGACCGAGTTTTATTCGCCCGAGAACGAGAGGTGTATTCGCTGGGATGATAACGATCTCGATGTCGAATGGCCTCTTTCGGGAAAAGCACCTTTAGTCTCGGCCAAAGACGCAGCCGGTATTTCCTTCAAGATTGCCATGGCTTCGCGGCAACGGTGAGTGCTCACGTTCCTTTCCAGAGGAGATCAAGCGGAATTCAGATAATCCCTTGAGGTCTTCCACACTCCCCGATACGTCCGATACTTTTCCCATTCTCGAGACTTTTTGCCTCTCAAGAACGCAATAAAGCCGTTGGTGAGCATCCGAAGAAAGGAGCGCCTTCGGTCGCGATTCGCCAAAAATACGCAATCTCTATGAGCATAATGTTTAGTCCTGAACGTTAGTAGTCCACGCAGTTTCCGACAGGTAGTGTCATAAGGATCCGTGCCTTTCTCACTTTCGCCGCCGATATGCTTGATGGCAACGTTCTCCATCCATCCTATTTCGTATCCCAACTCCCTGATCCTGAGGCACAGGTCCGTTTCCTCGCTATAGAGGAAAAATTCAGGGTCAAACCCACCGAGCTGCAGGTAAATGTCCCGTCGGACGACCATGGCGGCCCCGATCACCCATGAAATGCTTCCCGGAAGCTGGGAAAAATCGCGCTGGACGTGTTTCTGGCCCGGATATTCCCGAGCGGGAGGACTCTCGAGAGATCCGTTGGAGGAAAGGACTTTGGCTCCGGACAGTCCCCACTGCAGATTCTCGTCCATGAGTCGGCAGACCTGCGCCAAATCGCCTTCATTTGTCAGTCTGGCGTCGGGATTTAGGAGGAAAATGTATCTGCCCGTGCTCCGTGACATCCCAACATTGCACGCCCTGCCGAAGCCGATATTTTCCTCATTCTGTAGGAGCAGACAGTGGTTGCTCTGCACTTTAAGCACCGTGTCGTCGGAACTAGTGTTGTCGACAACAATGATCTCGTATGATGCGCCCTTTTGGCAAGAAAAGCTGTCCAGGCATGCCTGAATGCACCTAGAGGAGTTGTAAGTCACGATGATGACGCTGAGATCAAGCATGGGGTATCGTTGCTTCCTCAGCGTATTGCTAAATCTCCCAGAGTTAAAGATTATCGACCGACTGCAGTAGCGGTTAACAAGTTTTCATGGCTGAACATCACATCTTGATATCTGGAACCGGACGTGCAGGGACAACATTCCTTGTGCAACTGCTGACCGAACTCGGAATGGATACAGGCTTTTCTTCATCATCCAGCGGTATCCATCCCAATTGCCATGCTGGGATGGAGCATTCTGGGGAGTGTCTCTTGAACGGAACCGCTCCCTACGTGGTGAAATCTCCCGGGCTCAGCGAAAAGCTTGAGCTGGTCCTTGAATCAACCGACGTGAAAATAGATCTCCTGATCGTTTCGGTGCGGGATTTGTTTTCCGCCGCTGAGAGTCGCAGACGGGTCTCCGCCATTGCCAAGAATCCCAAGGCTCCTGGTGGCCTTTCGGGAACGAAGAAGCCCGGAAGGCAGGAGGCGGTGCTCGCCGAGAAATTCTACCGCTTGGTATACACTGCGGTGAAACACCAAGTGCCCACTGTGTATGTGTATTTTCCGAGAATCGTGAAGGACCCTGAGTACCTTTACGAAAGCATCAGGCCAGCGCTCTTGGACACGGAGTATCCTGTGTTTCTACGCGCATTTGAGAAGGTGAGTAGGCCGGAGCTTGTGCATCGTTTTGAAAAGACTCAGCACTCTGGTTTGCTTGGGACTTTGCTGAGACGGTCAAAAGAAATATTTGGCAAATGACCCGCATAACCACAGCCGTCCAACGAGTCATCGGGTCAATACTCCCGAACAGCTCCATCACTCGCGACACGATTCTTCTGGCCATGGCGGTTGCGTTGCTTCCGCTCTTTTACCTGACGCTGAAAAACTGGACGGAGGCCTGGTTGGTGATTTTAGCTGTGGTCAGCATTTACGGAATCTTCAGGTCGCGATTGCCGCTCAGGGCCTTTTTCCCCGATGCGGCCACGGCGTGGATGTTCGTCGCCTTGGCCTTTCCTATCATTGCCGTTTTTATCTCCATTCTGATTCGCGGTGATCTCCAGTCGTCGCTCTGGAAGCAAAATATCGATTTGCTCAACGGCCCAAGCCGGCTGTTTCTCGCCGCCATCGCTCTACTCTGGATGAACTACAAGAAGGTGCGGTTTCTCGATGTCTTTCAGATTGTTTCGGCGGTTGGCATCATCGTCACTTTCTTTTTCGCCACGACCCAGCAACCGGGTGTTGCTCACCGATACACCACGTCACTTTTGGATCTTTGCACGTTCGGTCAGCAGATCGTCTTGGTGGGAGCGATTCAGTTTTTACTGCTGGCCTTTCGACCATCCCGCTTGCGCTGGGTTCTGGCGCTGACGGTTGTCTCGATTTTGTTAGCAGCGTACATGGCAATAAACAGTGGGGGCCGCGGCGGGTGGATCGCCGTCCCGCCGCTCCTCCTGCTTGCGGCTTTGCTCTACCCGGGAAGGAAGGCGAAGCTGCTCATGTTGCTCTTCCTTGGCTTGCTTGCGGTCGGAGGAATCCTGGCCACCAACAAGGTCTTTCAAGAACGCCTAACCTCGATCTACTCGGAAACGCTGGCCTGGTTTGCCGGGGATGCCACAGCGGGCGGTTCTGGCAGGCTGACCCTCATGTCCATCTCGTGGGAGCTTATCAAGGATAACCCAATCAAAGGATATGCCCACAAAGACAACTTGTGGCGTCCAGTTTATCAGATGGATCCTGCTCGCTACCTGAGACCAGGCTTTACGTACGAGGAAACAGAGTATCACCGCTACACCCTGTGCGACACGGGTGAGCATAACCAATACCTTCACGAGTTGCTGATCAGCGGCATTTTCGGAATCGTCGCCTTGGTTCTGCTGCTTCTTGCCCCTCTGATCGTATTCCTCACTCGATTGCGAGGCAGCGAAGGTGATTTCTATGCGGCGGCGGCCGTGGGCGTCGGCTTTGTTCTGGCCTTCATGGTGTTCGGCCTGACCCAAGGTCCTTTCAGCTATAAAGTGATCGCTTCTTTCTTCGGATTTGTGATTGCGGGACTAGCGAGCTACGACCCGCGTGTTACGGAACGCTGAGCGAGAGTTAAACCCAACCACGAACCGGAGCATGCGCTCCGGTTTTTTTGTGCACGCTAGGAAGCTTGCTCGACCCGGAAACGTCTATTTACTGCCCACTGCAAACTAAAGCTGACATTTTGCCAAAAATCCAAGCGTTGTTTTCAGCGGGTGTGCTCCCGTTTTCTATGAGCGGCTCGAATCGAGGGGGCTAGGCCTGTTGATCAGCTGAAGCTTGCCAGCGTTTTGGTCTGATACAGCGCGTTGAGCCATCCGACAAAAAGACGCCCGGGCGTCCGACCGATTCGATTGAACCGGTAAAACACGCGTTTTCCGGGGCCTTGGAAGTGAACGATGAACGCGCGGGTGGCTTGACCGTTTCTCAAAAAATAAGGAATGACGCGCCCTTCTTCGATTTGCCAACGCACTTTTTTGCGCGGGCGTCGACGGAGCTGCATGAAGTCGAACCCCTCGGGCATGTGAAGATTCGTGTCCACGTAGCCGTGCAGAGTGCTGGTGTCGAACATCTGCATGGATTTTGATTTCTCGAGGAACTCGAAGAGCAGGGTCATTTCCCCAAGGGTGTAGATGTTCGCGGAGTTGCGTCGCTCCTCGAAAAGTTTCTTCGCGACCATGAGCCGTTCCTTGTCGGCATAGTAGTCGAGGATGAAACGCAGAAATTCATCGATGCTGCCGCGGATGAAGGTGAAATGCGGATTGGGGCCGCTCATGACGATCGGACAGTCGGGAAGAATCGGGAGGAGTTTTGAGGCGTCGCCGAAGACGGCCACATCACTGTCCTGCATGATGTAAGTGCGCTCCGGGCGCTGGCGTCGGATGGTCTCGGTCATGAACCAGCGCTCGAGGACAAAGCGCTCGTATTTTTCCTTGAAGCACGAAATATGGCGGTAGGTCTGCCTGAACAGATCAAGTTCCGGTGACGGGAATTCGGCCGTCCGTCGATGGACGATTCCAAAAGGCTCCAGGGCGGATACCTCCTCCGCGTCTTCCGTGATCAGCAGAATTTCGGCCTGCGGATTGAAGACCCGCACCTGCTCGATCGCGTTGTGGAGATACTTTGGAAGGTTTCCGTAGTGAAAAAACAGGAAAGTGATGTTGGTGTTCATGTGTTCATCGGGAAGTCAGACGGACTGGCTGGTGATGGCGCCAAATGGCAAAAGTTTTAGGAAGGTAAAGCATTAATCCGGAATATGGAGGCGGTCTGTCTACGGAGAATCGCGGACGAGGCTTCATTCGGCGCTGAGGAGGAAGCCTTGGTCATGGAAATGACGGTCGAAAGCGAAGGCCCGGGCGATTTTCTGCCGGCGCATGCAATCAAAGCTGGTGATATCGACGAGGCTGAGATGGCGGAGTTGGGCCAGGCGCCACTGGGCGAAGGCGCGTTCGAAACCGTCTTCGCCCACATCGGCAATCGATGCCACGGGCAGAACGCTGTCGTGGAAATCCACCAGCGCCGCGGCTCCCAGACGGCGTTGGATCAGGGAACAGGATTCCAGGCGGACATAGTTGCTGGTCCAAAGGACACATTGGTTATCGGCAAAGTTTTTCCACTCACGCACGGCTGCTGAGTGGTGCGCATCGTCTTTGTCCATCAGGGCCAGAAACCCCGAGGTGTCGGCGAATATCTGCTCACCAACCATCGGACAGATATTTGTCATGACGATCGGACAGGTCGCTCAGCCCGCTGCCATGACGCCCAAGCACGGCAAAAGAAGCCTGCCATTTGTCGGTGCGACTCTGCCGCTGCAAATTTTCCTCGATGCTCCGGCGAGCCAACTCGGAAATGCTGCAGTGCATTGCGGCCGCCCTCGTCTTCATCTGTGCGTAGGTGCTCGGCTCGAGCTGAATCTGCGTCCGGATCATGTTGGCATTGTTATGCTATCATGCTTACATGTCAACGCCAGCTCCTCACCGCTGCAGCAAATCTCTGGCCATGGCTACCAATTGAGTGACCTCAATGCCCGCAAGCCCTTCGCATGTTCGCTCGCCGATGACTGAACGATGGTGATCCCCGACCGGGCGCCAATCGGCTAAGCCGTCGTAGCGCCGGAACCAAGTGACCGTTGGAACGTTGGCCACCCAAGCCACATGCAGACCGCCAGAGTCGCCGCCGAGATGAAGGCAACTCGCCTGCACCAAGGCGGCGAACTCCAGCAGGTTGAGATCACCTGCAAAGACACACGATGGCTGGAAATCCAGCGATCCAAGCAACGCGGTCATTTTGGTCTTTTCCCGGTCATTAGCGGCACAGGTGAGGATGATTTGCTTGTCGGGGAAGCCGCGATGAATTTGCCGCAGAAGCTCGGAGAGTCGATCGGGCGGAAGCTCTTTGTAGTTCTCCGTGGTGAAGGGGCTGACATGGATCCAGCCACCGTCGCCCCCGGCTTTGGCGCTGATGCTCCGCTTCGCCGCGTCGGGGATCCGGATATGGATCTCAGGCTTGTCTCCGGGAAAACCGGCTTTTTTTAGACAATGCCAGCGCTGGGTCGAGATGAGTTCTGTTTTGTAGGGATACTCCACGATGTGGGTGAACATCGCGCCCCAGAATGCAGGGCCACCGTCTTCGGGGCGGCGACCGAGGCGCCAGCGCGCTCCGCTCAGACCGGTAAGAATACTGGAACGGTCCGAGCCGTTGACATTGACCACCACATCGAACTTGGCCGCGCGGAGTCGGCAGATGCGGCCAAAGTCCTGATACCACTTCGGCCCGCGCGGGAACCGCGGATAGCCCCAAATCCGATCGATCCACGGAGCCACTTCCATGATCTTGGTGACGTGTTCGGAGACCATGACGTGCAACTCGGCGTCCGGATAGGCTTGGCGTAGCACCCACAGTGCGGGCAATAGGTGGATTGAATCGCCCAGAAAACCGAGATCGAGCAGCATGACGCGCTTGGCCCCGCGTGTGCGGGAGTAGAAGTCTAGCGGAGGGGGGCTCTTCGGTCTCACTGTTGGTTCTGGAATTACGGTTGAAGTTCTCCGAAAAACACCCAGCAATCTCTGCTCAGGAGACTTCCGGGTCACCCAAGCCTAGTGATGCCAGCAAGGCTTCTCGAAACTTGGCTCTGGAATACTTTCGTGCGTGCTCCGCGGTCCTGTCGCGGAAGTGAGCTTTCTCCGCTTGGTTGAGGTGCTCATACCCAAGAATGGCCGAAGCCAGAGACTGGGAGTCGCCGGAGGTGAAGACCGCGCCTAGTCCGCGTTCTCGCACCAGTCTGCCGATCAATTGCTCGTCGGACGCGATGACGAATTTTCCCGTCGCACATGCCCTGGACAAAACCCCGCTCGTTCCGAAGTGGTTCATGTAGGGCAAAAGAACAGCATCGGCGGCTTGAAAGCACCATTTCTCCTCCTCGCTCGACACATACCTGTCGATCAGTTGCGCCCGACCTCTCTGGACGAGCGCCTCGATTTTTCCTCTCAGAACGCCCCTAAGGTTTTGCTTTCCCGCCACCAAAAGCAGCGTATCGCTTTCGGCAGGAAGAGACGATACCGCATCAATTGCGATCCCCAGTCCCTTGCGCGGACTGCCAACGCCAAAAAACAGCAGCACCTTCTTGTCCGTTGGCAAACCTAGTCGCGCGCGTGCCTCCATGGCATCGCCCGGGAAGTCAACCGGGCATGGGTCGGGCAGGAAAAAGAGTGGCGCTTCGGGATAAGTTTTGCGCAGGTCGGGCACGAGGAACTCGTCCAGCAGAAGTAGTTGGGCGAAAAAACCTTCGCGCATGAGGCGGTTGAATCCGCGGTGTTTGAGAATTTTTCCCAATGACAATTTGGACTTATCCAAAAATCGGGGGCGATGGTAGATGCCGCCTATTTTTCCGGAAAGACTCGCCAGCGGATTCCATCCGAAAGCAGCACAACGAAAAAGATCGGAAGCCACCTCATCGAAAGCACAAAGAAAAACTCGTTCGGCTTGGGACCGGGCCAGGCAATTGCGTAGTGACTTCCACCTCGCGCCTGCCCAAACCGATGGACCACCCTCGCTTGTATCCAAGAAGGCTACGCGCTCCCACATGCCCCCGAGATAATCCTGAAGGATGGCCTTCGACGAGGGGCGCAAATCGACCGCCAAGGTAAGACGAGCTCCGGCATGGAGCAGGTCTTCCACCACGAAAGTGAGCCACCCCGGATGGTGCCCTTCCGTCCGGGGTTCGTAGACTAAAATGCTAGGATTCGGAGCCACTCGCTGATGTTGGGCTAGACTGAGCGTCTTGTTGTGCCTCTTTAACCTTGGCATAGCGCAGAAAGGTGTAAAAGGCGGTCATCCAAGCTATGCTGAAGCCCTGCCATCCATCCAGAAATCCCAAGCGGAAAAGGTAGGATCGAACAAAGCGATAGGGCGGCCGGAAACAAAGATCCAAGATAGAGACTTTCCGCCCTTTGAGTCGGCACTGCCTGACGAACTCAGCAGCGTAGCTCACGGTTTTGCTTACTTGGTGATCCAGGCTGGTCATCGAGTAGTGCCATAAATCTCCATTCAATTCGCCGACCTCGCCCTCGACCAAAAGCTTGTCATGGGGGTCGATTCCGCCCCACTTCGCTGCTCCTCGGCGCCACAAGCGCGTTTGCCGGTCCGGATACCAGTCGCCATGACGGATCCAGCGACCCAGATACTTGGAACAGCGGGGAAAAGAATAGGCGGAAAAGGTGAGCGGATTGCCGCGCAAGAGATCCGATATTTCTTGGTGCAAGCGCGTGGAAACCGCTTCATCCGCATCCAGACTCAAAATCCAATCGCAGGACGCCTTCTCTGCGGCTGAATTCTTCTGCGCGATATGCCCCTTCCAGGGCTCCGTGTAAGTTTGTGCTCCGCGGTTTTTTGCGACCTCCGCTGTGCCATCCGTGGCTCGCTCGTCGACCACCACTATGATCTCCGAGGCCAGCTTTTCCACGCTGGTCATGCACTCCCCGATCCGGTGGGCCTCTGCGCCCGAGATGATACAGACGGATAGGGTCGCCTGGTCCCTTGGCCCTTTTCGGTTCACGGGCACACCATGGGAAGGCTGCTGGTGTATGTCGAGATCACTAGGAGCACTCATGCATGCTGCTCAAACGAGCAGTTGCCCAGATGATATAATTCCTGCCGCTCCTCGGCAATGCTGCGTCAATGCCCCTTATCACGGAGCTTCGCCAACTGCTCCGCTGACAGGGGCAACTTTTCCGGTTCGCCGAAAATCGGTAGATGGAACTTTTTCGCCCGCTCCAGAGGGCTCTTGGCTTCAAGGACCTCCGCATAAAGGTTTTCATGTTCTGCCGCAAGGTCGGACCATGGGCGCGAGATGATGGGTGGAAAAGTCTGGCCTGCGAGATCGCGGCAGGCGGTGGCCCACTCACTGGTGGAAGCCTTGGTCGAGAGCACTCGCAACCCGGCGGACTGCAGGTGATCCGCTGCGCCGCATTGGTCGGAGAATATAGCGGCAACACCGCAAGTGAGGGCTTCGGACATGACCATGCCAAAGGGCTCGTCGGTGGCGGGATGGACGAGGACGTCGATCTTGTTGAAGAAGTCTTGCGGGTCGGCGCGGCCCAAGAGTTGAGCGCCCTCCGGCAAAGCGCGAACAAGATTGGACGGAAGTGAATCTGCCGGGCAACCGGCGATGAGCATGGACCAAGTCGGATCTTGCCCGCGAAGGTCGCTGAAAATCTCCAGTGCCTTGGGCAAGCCCTTGCGCCTCCAGTCGCGGCCCATGAAGCCGAGGACGCGGGCTTGGCGCGCCGGATCTTTGGTCGCGGGCTGAAGGTATGTGTAAGCCGGCGTAATGACCCTGGTGATTTTCTGCGCGAGGTGGGGATATTCACGAAGGGCTATGTCCTGCACGCGTTGCGCGCAGGAGACGAGCGCCTTCAGATTGGGGCCGTGAAACTTCTGCTTTTCGATGGCGAGATTTTTTCGCGCACTGAAGTCCAAGCGTTTCCACGGTTTGAGCCGAAGTCCATACGCCGTGCATGGGCCGTGCTCGGTGGTGACGTCCTGTTCGATGGTGTTCTCGTGCGAGTGAACAATGTCGAAACGCCTGCGGTTGGCCGGATCGCGGAAAAATTCGGTGACCGCATCACGGAAGACATAACGGTCATGCCAACCTCGTTTGGCCGGCTTGGGATTCAGTTTGATGACTTCCACATCGCTGCCTGGGACCGATGCTTCATCGACGGAGCGGCAGAGCGCCGAGACGTGGTGCCCGCGCTTGACCATTTCTCGCGCCGTTGCAAACACGTAGCGCTCCATCCCGCCGAGCGGCCCGAACGGACGGACGATGTAGAGAATCCTAAGCATACGAATTACTCGCTCTAGCCGGAGTCAGCCCTCCGCGCATACCGGCGACAATTCGACTTTTGGCAAAACGGCGAATTGTGGGTCCGTAATTCTACGAACCGGGAGTGGCGGGTTCATGATTGAATTGCATTTCGTAGAGATTGCGATAGCTGGGCGACTTCTCGAGGAGTTCGGCGTGGGTGCCGGTGTCGGTGATGCGGCCTTGGCTCATCACGACGATCATGTCGGAGGAGAGGACTGTCGACAGGCGGTGGGCGATGGCAACGACGGTCTTGCCGGCGGAAAGTTTCTCCAGGGCGGACTGGATCATGCGCTCGCTCTCGGAATCGAGCGCGGAGGTGGCTTCATCAAGGAGGAGCACAGGGGCGTTTTTCAAGAGGGCGCGGGCGATGGCGAGGCGCTGTTGTTGTCCGCCGGAGAGCTTGCAGCCCTTGTCGCCGACGATGGACTCGTAGCCTTGCGGTTGGGCGAGGATGAAATCATGCGCGTAGGCCTGCCGGGCCGCTTCTTCGACTTCTTCCTGCGAAGCCTCGGGACGGCCGAAGCGGATATTGTTCAGGATGGTATCGTGAAAGAGGAAGGTGTCTTGGGTGACAATGCCGACATGCTCGCGCAGGGAGTCGAGGGTGATGCTGCGCAGGTCCAGCCCGTCGAGAAGAATGGCCCCATTCTGCGGGTCGTAAAACCGGAGGATAAGGGAGAGCATGGTGCTCTTTCCGGCGCCGCTGGCTCCCACGAGAGCGACACGTTGGCCGGGTGCGATGCGCAGGGAGACGTCCTCCAGAGCGGTGATTTCGGGCCCGTAGGAAAAACCGACGCGATCGAAAGCGATTTCGCCGCGGCAGGAGGTGATCGTGGTGGCGTCCGGCGTGTCTTTGATATCGCGCGGTTCGCGCATCAGTTCGAAAATATTCGTCGTGGCGGCGAGGCAGCGCTGGAGCATGAGGTGAATGCGGCTGAGGGATTTTACCGGCTCGTAAAGCAGGAAGATGCCGGCCATGAGGGCGAGGAATTTGGCAGCGGTGAGTCCGGCGGCAAAGACGTAGAAGAGAGCCAGGCCGACGCCGAAGGCGGCAACGACCTCGACAAGTGGGGTGGTGATTTCCGTGTTTTTGAGCACGCGCATCGAATTGCGGAACTGGTTCATGACCGCATTGTCGAAGAGCTGCATCATGAACCTCTCGCGGCCGAAGGATTTGATCACGCGGATGCCGGAAAAGGATTCCTGCAGGATGACGTTCATTTCGCCGGCCAACTCCTGCTCGGCGCGTCCCGCTTTGCGCACTTTGCGGCCATACATGGCCACCGGCACAATGCAGATCGGGAAGAGGACAAGGGCCACGAGGCTGAATTTCCAGTCGATCCACATGACCGCCGCGATGCCGGCAATCAAGGCAATGGGTTGTTTGAAGAGGTTGACGCTGATCTGCGAGAGGGTGCTTTGAGCCACACCGGTATCGCTGAGGATGCGCGACATGAGCCGGCCGGTCTGGGCTTTGTCAAAGAAGCCCTGGCTTTGGTTGACGATGCTGGCGAACAGTTTGCTGCGGATATCGTTGAGCACGCGAAGGCTGACCCACGACATTTCGTAGGCGTTGAGGTAGGAGAAGAAGCCGCGCAGAATCATGACGAGCGGCACGAGCAGGCAGACCCACAAGACTGCCTCTAGCCCGGGGCCCGTGCTGGATGTGGCAGCTTCGGCAATCTTTTGCTGGTCCGCACCTCCGGGGAAAATACGATCGCCGACCAGCTTGACGATCAAGGGAATCGAACCGTTGACCAGAGCGAAGAGGACGCCCATCCCGACGCCAAGAAAGAAGCGGCCTTTGTAGGGTTTGATGTAGGACAGCAACTCGGCGTAAGGCTGCCAGTGGCTGCGGAAGCCGGACGGTTCGGGCGAGTGGGGCATGGGTTGCTGGGTGCGTGAGATCACAACGCTCTTTCATCATTATCGCCCTGCCGCGACATCAAGGCAACATCCGCTATGAAGTAAAGATCGACCTCCCATCCAAGGTTCAGCCTACCCCATTAGCGCCGCTGAATACAATTCTACAATTGGCAAATCGTCGAATTGTGCTATAAGGAACTGTATGGCCAATCAGGACCGGGGAAGAGCGCGAATGACGGCGGCCTTGGGCAACCACCGCCGCATTGAGATCATTCGTTTGCTGAGGCAAGAGCCCGACCTCTGCCTCGAGGACATCGCCCACCGCGGCAAAGTCACTTTGTCCACGGCCTGTGAGCATGTTCGACGTCTGCACGAGGTGGGTATGGTCAAAAAGAAATCGAAAGGCCGACGCGTTTTGCTCAGCGCCACAAAACGCGCCAGTGCCTTGCTCCGCAGCATTGATCTGTTGTGGGATGCCACGGCCGGCTGACAATACGACAATTCGCCAATTGTCGCATTGTTGTGCCGTTTTCAGATGAGCGGGTCACGAATAGCTGGCCACTTTGGCCGCACGTAGGTCGTTCAGGGTGCCGGGCCACTCGGGTCAGGCCGTCTGGTTGCTGTCTCCGCTTAACGGCGGGCAGTGAACAGATTTTCCACGAACCAGCGGTAGGCGTCGGTGATACCTTGGCGGAGCGGGATTTTCGGGCTCCAGCCGAGGGATTTGATTTTGGAGATGTCGAGGAGTTTGCGGGGGGTGCCGTCGGGCTTGCTTACGTCAAACTCCAGCGAGCCCTCAAAGCCGAGAACGTCGCACACCGTCTCGGCGAGTTCCCGAATGGTGACATCCTCGCCGCAACCGACGTTGATCAAATCCGGCTGGTCGTAGTTCTCGAGGAGGAAAAGGCAGGCATCGGCCAGGTCGTCGGTGTGCAGAAATTCGCGGCGCGGGGTGCCGCTGCCCCACACGGGGATGGACTTGGCTCCGCTTAGCTTCGCTTCGTGGACCTTGCGGATGAGGGCGGGAAGGACGTGGGAGTTGTGGAGGTCGTAGTTGTCGTGCGGACCGTAGAGGTTGGTCGGCATGGCGCTGATGAAGTTTTTCCCGTATTGGCGGGCGTAGGATTGGCAAAGTTTGATCCCGGCGATTTTCGCCAGGGCGTAGGCGTCGTTGGTCGGCTCGAGTGGTCCGGTCAGCAAAGAATCCTCGGCAATGGGTTGCGGCGCCATTTTCGGGTAGATGCAGGAACTTCCCAAAAAAAGCAGTTTGCCTGCACCAAAGTCGGCGGCTGCCTCGATGAGATTGTTTTGCATGGTCAGGTTCTGCAGGAGAAATTCCACCGGCTGTTCGTTGTTGGCGAGAATACCGCCGACCTTGGCGGCCGCGTCCACGACCACGGCAGGGCGCTCTTTTTGGAAGAACTCGCGCACGGCACCCCGATCGAGGAGGTCGAGCTCGGACCGGGAGCGGCCGATAACATTGGTGAAGCCGCTCTTGAGCAGGCGTTGCTGGATAGCGCTGCCGACCATGCCGCGATGTCCGGCTACGAATATTGTCTCGTCCTTCTCCAGTTTCATCCCGTAATTTGCCCACCCTATGGCAAAGACCCCCTCCGCCGCAAGAAACGGTCGTTTGCAGGTCTTGAAAACCTGCAAAATGTATGTCGGAGGTTCTTTTATCCGCTCGGAGAGCGGGAAGGTTCTCCCGGCTGTTGCGGCCGACGGCAAGACAACGCTGGCCCAGGTATGCCGGGCTTCCCGGAAAGACTTCCGGGATGCCGTTGTGGCGGCGCGCAAGGCTTTCGGAAAATGGAGCGGGATGACGGCCTACTTGAAGGGGCAGATCCTTTACCGTACGGCCGAGATGCTCGAGATGCGGGCCGGGGAAATGGAGCTCGAGATCATGCGCAGCACGGGAGTGAACGCGACCGCAGCCCGGCGGGAGGTGGCCGATGCGGTGGAACTTCTGGTTCATTACGCCGGATGGTCGGACAAGTTCACGGCCGTTTTCGGTTCGGTCAATCCCGTCTCCTCCCCGCATTTCAATTTTACTTATCCCGAAGCAACCGGCGTGGTGGTGGTTGTTTGTCCGGACACGCCCTCCTTTGTCCCGCTCGTTCACCTTGTGGCGGCGACGATTGTCACCGGCAACTCCTGCATCGTCCTTCCCTCGGACACCGCGCCGTTGCCGGCTCTGACCTTTTGCGAGATTCTGGCCACCAGCGATCTGCCGGCCGGGGTGGTCAATATTTTATCCGGCCTGCGGGCGGATCTTGCCCCGACCGCAGCCACGCACATGGATGTCAACGCGATCGTCAATGGTTGCGAGGACTCCGCGCTGGACAAGACGCTCCATGAAGGCACCGCGACCAATATGAAACGCTACGCCCGCCACTCGGTGCCGGCCGGCGATTGGCGGTTGTCGGGCCGGCCGCAGTGGATGCTCGACACGATCGAGTTCAAGACGGCGTGGCATCCGATCGGGTGGTGACCCCTTGTCCGGGGCAATGCACATTCCGACTCTCATCGAAAAGAAGCGCGACGGCGGCAATCTTTCCGCAGGCGAAATTTCCGCGCTGGTCGCGGGCTACGTGCGCGGCGACGTCCCTGACTACCAGATGGCGGCTTGGGCCATGGCGGTTTTTTTCCGGGGAATGAATGATGACGAAACCACGGCGCTCACCATGGGAATGCGCGATTCTGGCGAGGTATTCAAGTGGCCCGCGGGGACCCCGCCGAAAGTCGACAAGCATTCCACCGGTGGCGTGGGTGACAAGGTTTCGCTGATTCTTGCCCCTCTGCTTGCTTGCGAGGGCGTGTGGGTGCCGATGGTCTCCGGCCGCGGGCTTGGCTTTACCGGGGGAACGCTCGACAAACTGGAAAGTATTCCGGGATTCCGGGTGAACCTTTCCTGGCCCGAGATGTTGGCCCAGTTGGAGCGCGTGGGCTGCTTTATCGCAGGCCAGACGGCAAACTTTTGCCCGGCCGACAAAAAGCTCTATGCCTTGCGGGATGTTACCGGGACCGTCGCATCGCTGCCGCTGATCGTCGCGAGTATCATGTCGAAAAAATTGGCTGAGTCACTCGACCGATTGGTCCTCGACGTCAAATTCGGCCGCGGCGCCTTCATGCCGGACCATGAGGACGCGCAAAGGTTGGCCGATGCCATGGTGGCGGTGGGGCGCGGCGCCGGGGTGGAGACGTGCGCCTTGCTCAACCCGATGGACGAACCGCTGGGGCGGATGGTCGGCAATGCGCTCGAGGTGGCGGAGTGTGTGGAGGTCTTGCAAGGCGGCGGGCCGCGAGATTTGGTCGAATTGACCTTGGAGCTGGCGGAAAGTTTGGTCCCGGCGGGGAAAGAGCACCTCCGTGCCCGGTTGCAGGACGGAAGCGCGTGGGGGAAGTTCATCGCCATGGTGGAAGCACAAGGTGGCGATGCCTCGTCCTTGTCGAAAATGGGCGAAATTCACCGCGCTCCGACCATCATTGAGGTGGCGGCGCCGTTTGACGGAACCTTGACTAGGCTCGACGCCTTGGAAATCGGACGTTTGAGCACCGAATTGGGTGCGGGGCGCGGGAAATCGGACGACAAAATCGATTTCGCGGTCGGCGTTGAATGTCTGCGCAAGCAAGGGGAGAAAGTGTCGGCAGGAGATCCGATCCTGCGTATTCACAGCCGGGTCACGGTTGATGCTGCGGGAATTGCGGACCGCACGGTCACCGTGAACTAACCGGACCAGCCTTGTCTCTGGTCGCCTGTTTGCGGATTCTGTTCCTCATACGCCCGTGACCTCCGAAAGCGCCTCAAACATTGCGGTTCCCCTTCGTGACCAGTGGGAGAATTGTCACGCCTGCGACGCGACGTACCGGCGCCGGAAACTTGCGCGCGGGGAAAAACTTTGCTGTTCCCGTTGCGGTGCCTTGCTCGCCGCGCCGCACGTCGAATCTGCGCGTCAGCACGCCCTCGCCGTCGCGTTGACCGGTATCGTCCTGTTCGTTTTGGCCAATATGTTTCCCATCATGACCTTCGACATGATGGGGGCCAAGCAGTCGAACTCCATTTTTACCGGCGTCCGGGGTTTGCTCGTCCAAGACTACGCCCCCCTGGCCGCGTTGGTGTTTTTCAGCGCGATTCTTGCCCCGGCGCTTTATTTGCTCTTTGGTTCGTACGTCTTGGCTGCGCGTCTGTTGGGGCGTTCCTGGCCGTGGGACTTCCAGGCCTATCGCGCGATGGAATTGTTGGCCCCGTGGAACTTGGTGCCGGTGTTTTTCGTCGCCTGCCTGGTGGCGGTGGTGCGCTTGGATTTGCTCGGGACAGTCACCTGGCAACGCGGTGCGGTTTTCGTTGTTCTGCTTTCGATTTGTTGTCTGATTCTCGAACAGATCCGGGAAAATGCCGGGCAGGAGTCGGATACGCGGCTGCGCCCGCGTTTCGACCCGCAGGTCCAGCGCCAGCGGGCGCTGGCTCTGGTCGTCAGTGGAGTCATTCTTTATCCCTTTGCCAATATTCTGCCGGTCATGACCATGACTGTGCCCGGAGACAAGGCGGCGTTGACCGTGTGGGGCGGGGTGCTGGAACTTTTCCACGTGGGGCTCTGGCCGGCCGCGGTGATTGTTTTTCTGGCCAGTATGTGTGTTCCCTTCCTCAAGCTCGCCGCCCTCGGCTGGTTGCTCTGGATGGACGGAAAATCCACTTTGCGACGCGAACGCAGCAAGTTGTTCGGCGTGGTCGAAACGGTCGGAACTTGGTCGATGGTCGATATTTTTTTACTTTCCGTGCTTGTCGCCGTCGGCCAACTCGGTTCTTTGGCCAGTGTGACCGCGGAACCCGGAGCCCTCTTTTTTGCGGCCGTCTTGGTCTGTACCATTTTTGCCGCGGCGAGTTACAGTGAGCGAATGATCTGGCGGGAAGAAAAAATATGAATACGTCCGCACCCGAACCCGAAGACCACGGGCATGTCGTCCGTGGCCGCCGCCGCGTTTCGTGGGCCTGGCTTTTTCCGGTCATTGCCTTGGCTGCGGCCGGCTGGATGTATTTCCAGTATATCAATTCCATCGGCCCCGAGATCACCATCCGCTTTGCCGACGCACCCGGCATGGAAGAGGGGAAGACGCGGTTGGTTTTCCGTGGGGTCACGGCCGGTAAGGTGACCAAAGTGCATCTCGACCGGGAACTCAACGGGGCCATCGTCCACGTGAGACTGGAAAAGTTTGCCGTCGGTCTGGCGGTTGAGACAAGCGAGTTCTGGATCGAGCAGCCGGAGCTCACCCTGCAGGGCGCGACCGGTTTGACCTCGTTGATCGAAGGCAATTCCATCCGCACGCGCAAAGGCGAAGGCCAGCGCCGCTTGCATTTCACCGGCCTCGCGGTCACCCCGTTGTTGTTTGGCGACGAGTCGGGGGTTCATGTCCGGTTGGAGTCCGAACAAACCCAGCCTCTCTCGCGCGGTGCCTTGGTCGTTCACCGTGGCGTTTCCGTCGGGCGCGTGCGCGAACAATCGCTTTCTCCTTCCGGCGTGCCCTACATCGACATCGAAATCGAAAGCGTGAAACGCTCGTTGCTCAAGACCAGTTCGCGCTTTTGGACCGTGCCGGCATCCTCGGTCACCATGGGACCGGGCGGGATCCGGGTCGACTTGACCAGTCTGGACACCCTCCTGCAGGGAGCGGTGGCTTTTGATGATTTCGGGGTCAGCGGGACCCCGCTGGAGGATGGCGCGACGGTGGCTTTGGTCGAGAACGAGGCTCTGGCCAAGGCCTGCGGGGTGCCGGTCAATATCACGTTCCAGAACGGACGCGGTCTGCGTGCGGGGCAGACGCGCCTGACCTATCTCGGCATCCCGGTGGGAATGGTCACGGATTTGAAAACGGTCGACGGTCAGGTCCAGGTCACGGCGCGATTCAATCCGGGTTTCGATTTTCTGCGTCTGGCCGGCGCCATGTTCACCTTGGTCGAACCGGAGATTTCGCTCAAAGGCGTGAGCGGGCTGGAGACCCTTCTCACCGGCGTGGTCATCGAATGCGAACCGGGACGCGGGACAGCACTCAAGACGAGCTTTGCCGGCCGCGTGCCCAAAGACGGCAGTGACATCGTGGAGCAGAGTGAAGCCGGGCGGAAGTTCCGGCTCCTTTCGCGCGCCACCTCCACGGGGGAAGGTGCACCCGTGCTCTACCGCGACCTGCAAGTCGGCGTGGTGCTCGAGAAGAAACTGACCAAGGACGGCAAGAGCGTGGAATTGGTCGTCGGCATCGAATCGGAATACATGCACCTCGTGCGGCAGAATTCCGTCTTTTGGGACGAGCGCGGTTTGCGCGGTTCGATCGGGTTTTTCAACATCAACCTGCGGTCGGCGATGCCTCTGCCGGTTGAAGGTGGCGGTGGCTCCATCGCTTTCGGCACCCCGGACAAACCCGGGCCGCCGGCTTCGGCCAATACGGCCTTCACCCTCTTCGAAAAGCCCCAGCGCGAGTGGCGCAAATGGAAAGACCCGGCGTTCCGTTGATCCGGACGGAAGGGGGCGGTCAGACGTAGGGCAAGAAGGCGGTGTGCACTTCGGGAGGCATGTCGAGCATCTTGTAGTCGACCGAAGAAACGAAGAGCAGGCTCTGCCGGCCTTTGCCAAGGAGGTGGCTGCTCGAATCGTAGATTTCGTGGTCGAGGGTGACAAACTTGCGGTTATATCCGCCGATGCGGATGCGCACGCTGACCGTCTCGAATTCGCGCGTCTCTCGAACGAACTTGTGCTCGAACGAACGGGTCAGGATGTAGAAAGATGTGTCCTTGAGGTTGAATTTAGGCATGACGCGGTTGAAGAATAACTCGCGCGTCTTTCCAACCCACATGGCATACATGCCGAAGTAAACGTTGCCCACCGAATTGGTATCGGCATAGGTGGCCACAAAGGAGTGAACAAACCACTTGCCCTCGATATGACCACCCAACGGATGCTGTACCACCCCGACCAGGGATTTAGCCGCGTCAGTAATAGCGGCAGCGGCTCCGGCCAGGGTCGGCAAGGAGTGCGCCGGTGATGTGGTCAGGGCCCGCGGCATGACGGGCGAAGCGAGGGGCATCATAATGTCGGCCGGGGCGCCAAGTTCTTCTGCGTCGCTGACAAAATCTTCGGAGGCCGTCGGCTTGGCCAGCGTCCAGACAACGTAGCCCAACGGCAGGAGGGATCCGATGATCATGAACGCGGGGTAGCCCAGCAGGTAGCCGAAAGCAAAAATCACTACAGCCAGACTGCCGAGGCAGAACATTTTGATTTGTGGAATGCGATTGGCCGGGGTGTTGACATAGCACCGAGCCATTCCCAACGCCGAATAGCCGACAAAGAAAGTGGCGTAGAAAATCATGAAATATTCCAACTCAAGCCCAACCGCCGCGCCGATTAATGCGACCGCGCCGCAGAAAAGGAAAATCGGAATGGGTGAGGTGACCAGTGAGGTTGGGATGAGGGCAAAGATGGCATGGACGCTGGTCCGCACGTTGCTCTGCAGGAACCAGCGCAGTGCGATATATCCGCTATCGAGGGTGGTCAGGACGCAGGCACAGAGAAACACACAGTAGGCGCCGAAGATCCACGGGTGTTCCCCCGCTTTCTCGAAAAGGAAACGCATAACCGAGTCGTGCCCGTAGACGTGGCCGCCGAGTCCTGAGTGGAGGAATTTTCCGGCTCCAGCGCCGAGTGCCCACAGGGCAAGAAATCCGTGAAAGAGCAGCAGCAGGAAGAATTCGATGGCCCCGACAATGTAAGCTGCCGCGACCGGGACGCGCTCGCGGTGCATCTGGATGGCCCGCTGCCACTGCTGCAGGTCGAGCCAGGGACCGAGCAGGAAGCCGATGATGATCGGAATAGTGTATCCCCAGTAGTTCCAATCGTTAGTCGGGAGTTGTTCCACCGCAATGGAGGGCAAGACAGACGGGATGTGTGACGGTGCGGTCAGCAGAATACCAATCGCACCCAGAATAATGAGGAAGATGACGCCATGGCTCCATTTGATGCGGCGGATGTTGAATTCCTCGCCGAATAAAATGCCTGCCGCGAGGATGACCAGAAGGATGAGGGGAAGGAAAAGAATCTGCGGTTCCAATCCAAGAGGAATCCAGCCGTAGCGGATCAGCGCGAATACAGTCAGAGTGATAGCGAGCAGTTGGTAGAGGAAAAAAATCAGACGGAACGGACGCGACCAACTGGTGAAAAACTTTCCGAGCGATTCCGAGCCGCCAGCTTGGCGACGAGCAAGGTGGTGCATGACCAGGCCGAAGGCAACCAGGCCGAGGCAGTTCGGAATGGCAAAACTGAGAAGGCCGACCAGACCAAACTGGGAGGTGAATTGTACGGAAAAAAACAGTCCGAGGCCCCACATCCAAGACAGGCTGACCGTGTTGCCCCAGAGCAGGGTGTTGAACCAGCGGTAAGGTTGGAGTTCGTTCGAGGAGACCATGGCTTGACCTCGAAAAGCCTACCACACCAACCCCGAGACCCCAACCCCCTTCAGAGCGCTTGTCCTAATCCGGCAGCGGGTTAGATTCGGAGGCTCTTTGCCACCATGGGCACCGCTATCCCGACCAGCCACGAAATCCGCCAAAGCTTCCTCGATTTTTTCCGGGAGAAGGGTCACACGGTCGTTCCCTCGTCGAGCCTCATGCCGGATTCGCCGAACCTGCTTTTCACCAACGCGGGGATGAATCAGTTTGTCCCCATCTTTCTGGGCAAAGCCAAACCGGAAGTATCGCATTGGCCCGGTGCGGTCCCCGGGGCTGACACCCGCGCGGCCGATACCCAGAAGTGCATCCGGGCCGGTGGGAAACACAACGACCTCGAAGACGTCGGGCTCGACACCTACCACCACACTTTTTTCGAGATGCTCGGCAACTGGAGCTTCGGCGATTATTTCAAAAAAGAGGCCATCGATTGGGCCTGGGAGCTTCTCATTGATCGGTGGAAATTTCCCGCGGCGCGCCTTTATGCCACCGTCTATTCGCCGTCCCCGGGTGATCCGAGCGAGTTTGATCAGGAAGCTTGGGATTACTGGGCGGTACATTTCCGCGCCGCTGGCCTCGACCCCCAAGTCCACATTGTTCCCGGGAACAAGAAAGACAACTTCTGGATGATGGGCGAGACCGGTCCGTGCGGTCCGTGCTCTGAGCTTCATGTCGACCTCACCCCGCAGGGCGACACCGGTGGGGCGCTGGTCAACAAAGGTGCCGCCGAGTGCATTGAAATCTGGAACCTGGTCTTCATTCAATTCAATGCCAATCCCGACGGCACTTTCATCCCACTGCCCGCGCGCCATGTGGATACCGGCATGGGCTTTGAGCGGGTCTGCTCGGTGATCCAAGGCACCAAGGGACTGACCGATTTTTCCGGCGCGCGCATCTCGAATTACGAAACCGACGTTTTCCTTCCGCTTTTCGCTGAGATCGAAAAACTGAGCGGCAAACGCTACGCCTCCACCCTGCCGGAGGCCGGCGCCACCGGTCATTCGGAGCAGGAAAAAATCGACATCGCTTTCCGGGTCATTGCCGACCATGCGCGGACCCTTTCCTTCGCCGTGGCCGATGGGATCAATCCCGGCAACAGCGACCGCAACTACGTCCTGCGCCGCATCTTGCGCCGCGCGGTGCGCTACGGACGCACGCTCGGGTTTGACCAACCGTTCTTTTACCAACTCGTGGGAGTACTGGCCCGTTCCATGGGTGGGGTGTTTCCCGAGTTGCCGGCCAAACAGGCTCACATCGCCGGGGTGCTCAAGACCGAGGAGGAAGCGTTCAATCGGACCCTTGACAAGGGTCTCGCACTTTTCGAGACGGAGGCGGCGCGTGTTGGCCAAAGCGGGCAGATTACCGGCGCCTTTGCTTTCAAGCTCTACGATGAACAGGGATTTCCCCTCGATTTGACCGAACTCATGGCCCGTGAACGCGGACTGGCGGTTGACACCGCCGCATTCGAAATCCTGATGGAAGAGCAGCGGGTCCGCGCCCGTGCCGCCCAGAAAAAACAAGTTATCACCGTCTCCGGAGTGACCACCATGACACCGACTCTTTTTGTCGGCTACGACAAGGCAACGGTGCGGGCCAAAGTTCTTGAAGTTGTCGATTTGAAGGGCAACTTGGCCGTTGTTTTGGACACCAGCACTTACTACGCGGAAATGGGCGGGCAGGTCGGGGACTCCGGAGAACTGCACTACGGCGCTGAGCTTTGGACGGTGACCGGAACGCAAAAAGCGGGCGATGTGTGGCTTCATGTCATTGCCGGCGACGGGGCTCCGCCGGTCGGCGCCGAAGTCGAGCTCCGCTTCGACGCCTCCCGCCGCGCCGCCATCGAGAGGCACCACACCGTCACTCACCTGCTCCACTGGGCGCTGCATGAGGTGGTCAGCCGCGAGGCCGTGCAGAAAGGCAGCTACGTGGGGCCGGACAAATTGACCTTCGACTTTAGCAGTGCCGCCCTCACGCCGGAACAAGTGGCCTCGGTCGAACGTCTGGTCAATGCGAAGATCCTTGAAAATGCGCCCGTTACTTGGAGCGATGTTCCTTATACCGAGGTGCGCGGCCGTGAGAACGTCATGCAATTCTTCGGCGACAAGTACGGTGACCGCGTCCGGGTGGTCCAGATCGGCGGACAGGCCGGAGCTTTGGACGGCTACAGCATGGAGCTTTGTGGTGGCACCCATGTGCGCGGCACGGGAGAAATCGGGCTCTTCCGTATCATCAGCGAAGGTGCGGTCGCCGCCGGAGTGCGTCGCATCGAAGCTCTCGCCGGGGCTGAAGCACAGCGCGCGGCCGAATCGGATCGCGAGCGCCTCAAAGCCATCGCCGCCCAATTGGGATCTCCTCTGGCCGACCTCGAGAAAAAGTTGGAAAGCGTCATCGCCCAGCAAAAAGATCTCGAAAAATCCCTCAAGTCGGCCCGCCAGCGCGAAGCAGCCGGCCGGGCCGCCGGGCTTCTCGGCCGGGCTGAAACCATCGCCGGCCATCCGGTGATCATCGCCGACCTTGGTGAGGCGGACGGCGACACTTTGCAAGCTGCCGCCGAGGCACTCAAAGCCAAGTTCGACGGCATTATCGTGCTCGGGGGTTGCGCCAACGGCTCGGTGTCCTTGGTCGCCCTGGTTGGCTCCGGACACACCGCAAAAATCGCCGCCGGAAAGATTATCCAATCGATCGCCCCCCACGTCGGAGGCAAAGGCGGGGGCCGTCCCGAGGCCGCCCGCGGCGCCGGAAAAAATCCCGAGGGACTCACCGTGGCACTAACCGCCGCGCGCGAGTTGCTCGCCGCCGCACCTGTCTGACGTTGCTTTTGGGGGTGCCCGGCACACTATTCGGCGCGGAGTGCGCTGAGCTGAGCGGAGTGACACCCGCGGCGAACAGATTTCTGACGTGGCACCTGAGGGAGAAATGCGGATGGGGCGTAGGGCAAAACATTCCAACATTCCTAGGAATGTTGGAATGTTGTTGACGGGGAATTGCAGGCGGAAGTAGACGTCTCGGCTGATGCAAACGACCAAGAGTGTCATCCGTCGTCCCGGGGCGCGGACGAAGCGGCTCGAGAAGATCGTCCGTGGTTTCTCTAATCATCGAAGGATTGAGATTCTCGAACTTCTCGAGCGTCATCCCGAGATGTGTGTGAATGAAATCTCGGAAAAGCTGCAGATCGAAATGAAGACCGCCAGCGAGCACTTGCGCCGTCTGGCTATCGCCGGCCTGCTCCTCAAGCGATACGAGGGACGCGAGGTGCGGCATGCCATCACCGAGCAAGCCCGGCACATTCTGTCTTTCCTCGACAAACTCGCCTGAGTCATTCCAAGCGACGGTCGCGTCTCGAGGCCACATTCC
>FLOH01000916.1_pt1 | contig 51220 bp, 57 predicted proteins | sample 756751 | NCBI WGS metagenome assembly FLOH01 (sample SAMEA4026879, study PRJEB14308) | marine metagenome | biome: coastal water; material: water | depth 74 m | reverse complement strand
CGGAAGGGATAACCGCTGAAAGCATCTAAGCGGGAAGCCCGTTCCAAGATAAGGACTCCCACAGGGTTAACCTGGTAAGGACCCCAGTAGATGACTGGGTTGATAGGCCGGAAGTGGAAGTGCAGCAATGCATGCAGCTGACCGGTACTAATAGTCCGAGGACTTGCCTCATATATAAATTGCACTCGCGTCCACTGTGCGGTTCCCGAGATTCGGTCGGGAACCATCTCCATTAGGAGTATTCCAATTGAAATCTCAATAGAGTTTCGGCGGTCATAGCGAAGGGGAAACGCCCGGTTCCATTCCGAACCCGGAAGCTAAGCCCTTCAGCGTCAATGGTACTGCGCGGGTGACTGCGTGGGAGAGTAGAACGCCGCCGGACATATTTTTCAACTAATGGCCACCCTCGGGTGGCCATTAGTGTTTGTACTGCTATACATGCAGCAGATTTTCCATCAATTCAATAGCGGCGATTCGTTCAGCAGGGCTGTCGGGTTTACTAGTTCAAGGAGTCATGAGATGACAGAACGTTCAGAACAGGATCGCCCGCGTAGCGATAAGCCGCGTAGTGACAGGCCGAGTTCGGATCGGTCGGGTGGTGGTCGACCAACTGGTGATCGTCCGCGTAGTGATAAGCCGCGTAGTGATAAGCCGCGTAGTGACAGGCCGCGTAGTGATAAGCCGCGTAGTGATCGTCCGCGTAGTGGCAGGCCGAGTTCGGATCGGTCGGGTGGTGGTCGACCAGCTAGTGATCGTCCGCGTAGTGACAGGCCGAGTTCGGATCGGTCGGGTGGTGGTCGACCAGCTAGTGATCGTCCGCGTAGTGACAGGCCGAGTTCGGATCGGTCGGGTGGTGGTCGACCAGCTAGTGATCGTCCGCGTAGTGATCGTTCGCCACGGCGTGATGACGACGAGAGTCGTGAGTCACGGGGGCCATGGATCCCGGAAGAGATTCAGTTTGAAGATCTAGATAAATCCGTACGGTTTGAACTTCAGACTTTGCCGGAAACTTTGCAAGAGCGAGTTGGTCGACATCTGCTTGCTGCCGAAGTGGCGCTGAGTGAAGACGATATGAAGACGGCACTGGAACACTCAAGGCAGGCGAAGAAGCTGGCAGGGCGTGTTGCAGTCGTGCGTGAAGCCAACGGCACCATGGAATACCTCGCTGGGGAGTATGCCGCCGCCCTGAACGAATTGCGGGCAGTTCGCCGGATGACGGGCAGCAATGATTTTGTTGCCATGATGGCTGATTGTGAAAGAGGGCTTGGGCGACCTGAGAAGGCCATCGAATTCCTCAAATCTATTCCGGTAAAGGATCTTGCTCCGGAAACGCGGATCGAAGCGTTGATGGTGAGTGCAGGCGCGCGCGCCGACCTCGGGCAAGTTGATGCCGCGATCCTGATGATGAATGTGGGAGCGTTGACTTCATTGCCTGCCGGGGACCTGCGTGCGCGACTTCAGGAGGCATATTCGGATCTACTTGGACAGGCGGGCCGTAAGGACGAGTCCCTGGAATGGCGTAAAAAGGCTTTAATGTCAGACATTAATGGCGTGACGGCGTTTTCAGCATCAGACGAGAGTGAAATCTCAGCTCACCTTATTGAAGAATTGGACTGATCCGTTTTCTGGAGCCAATGCCAGATCCCGCTGACTTGCGCTTCGGAACTGCTGAGGTGCTCAAATTTTTCCGAAACCTCAGGGTTGTCGAAAAACTTGGAATTTACTTCGCGATCTTTGGCTAGGACCATGAGGAGTGCATGATCGAAATCCATGCCTTCGTGGTGGGCCTTTCTTACCCACTCAACCCAATGATGTAGTTGCAGTCTCGATTCCGAAAAGACTCGATCAATATCCGTGGTTGGGCCAAAGTGGCTAAAGAGCAATCTGCTAGGTGATACCGCTTCCATGGCATCGAGGGAGTTCAGTGCCAAATCAAAGTCGAAATCTGGTGGCGGGGTCGCTGGTCTGAGATCACCGGTTTCGGGGACGTAGACGCCAGCTGCATCGCCGGTATAGAGATCTCCTGTCTGCGAGTCGATAAGCGCAACGTGATGTGATGCGTGACCGGGATTGTGAAAAGTTTCTAAACTTCGACCGCCACCAAGATCGATGTTGCCTCTTTCACCGAGGGCGTCAATTCGGTCATGTTCTGTTGGAAGCAGCGGACCGAACATTTCGTCCATCTTGGGACCGAAAACTCGATAGGCGCTGGCGACTAATTTGGTTGGGTCGGCCAGATGTCGAGCGCCTCTTTCGTGCACCACGATTCTGGCGTTGGGGAATGCCTTCGCCAAGTCTCCAACACCACCTGCGTGATCAAGGTGAATGTGTGTCACGACGATTGTCGCCAGATCGGTCGGCCCGCATCCCAGGGCACCCAGACTTGCCACCACATTGGGGGCGCTGAGTGCGGCACCAGTCTCAATCAATGCTGGGCGGTCGCTGGCAATGAAGTAACTCGAGGTGATTCCCTCAAATCCACCCATGAGTGTGTCGATGGAGTGCACTCCGGCACCAAGTTCGGCGATAACTGGTTCGCTCTGTGTAGAGCGGCTTTCCACAAGGGGTGTCGGGTGATCCACAACGACAGATTAGTCCTGTTTGTCGGGTGAAATCGGACCAATAATGAATCTCACGTCCATTCAAGAGGAGATTGCATAATGAATAGTGTCGAAATAATGGGTAGGTTGGGGAGCCGGGTCGTCCAAAAGGAATTGCCGAGCGGGGATATTGCGACCACTTTTGCGGTTATCGTTGATCGGCCAATTGGGGAGTACGTAGGCACGACGAAAGTTGACACGATGCCGTGCCAAACATTTCGAGCGTCGGTGGCCAAGAAAGTTTTGACGCTCGAGCCGGGAACTGCAGTGAACTGCACAGGTGTTTTGAGGCGTCGATTTTGGAAGTCACAGGGAGGTCTGGGCAGTGCTCTTGAGGTCGAGGTTCGTACTCTCAAGCGTGCAACGCAGGCGCGGTAGGCTGTTGGGGTGATCCCAGCTGACGAACTTTTTGCCCCGAGTGACGAAGTCCGTAAACGCGCGACCTCGCAGGAGACATTCGTAGATCAGCCACGTGACTCTGGCGACGGCGTTCGTTTAGATTCGATCCCCGATGCAATTGCCGCGATTCGAGCAGGTAAGTCGGTTGTGGTTATTGACGACGAAGATCGTGAAAACGAAGGCGACTTAATTTTTGCGGCATCCAAGGCGACACCTGAGTTAACCGCGTTCATGATCCGCTACACGTCCGGATACGTGTGTGTGGGAATGTCGGGTGAGTTACTTGACCGTTTAAGTCTTCCGCCCATGACTGCGGTCAATGAAGACCGCAAAGGTACTGCGTACGCGGTATCAGTTGATGCAAAAGACGTTGCAGGAACCGGAATTTCTGCAGTTGATCGAGCACACACAATTCGAGTCTTGGCCGACTCGGCAACTGAACCATTTGAACTGACCCGACCAGGTCACGTAATGCCACTTCGCGCCGTTGCCGGGGGAGTATTGCGCCGACCGGGGCACACCGAAGCTTCCGTTGACTTGACGACCCTTGCCGGCCTCACGGGTGCTGGGGCATTGTGCGAACTTGTCAATGACGACGGCACCATGATGCGCGCGCCAGGTTGTCGGGAGTTCGCTGACGAACACGGGCTGCTATTGATTTCGATCGCGGACTTGATCAAGTATCGGCGTCAATATGAGTCGCAGGTGACAAAGATTGCTGACGTCAATCTACCCACCGAATACGGGGATTTCAGGGCGGTTGGTTACCGCAGCGAGATTGATGGAAGCGAACACATTGCGTTGGTGTGTGGGGACCTCGGTGACGGTGAGGACGTTCTGGTTCGGGTGCACTCAGAGTGCCTAACTGGTGACGTCTTCGGTTCCCTTAGATGTGATTGTGGCCCCCAATTGCACACCGCGATGCTTCGGGTTTCCGAGCACGGACGAGGGGTCGTGCTCTACGTGAAAGGTCATGAAGGCCGCGGAATCGGGCTATTGGACAAATTGAGGGCCTATGAATTACAGGAGGAAGGCCTTGACACGGTAGATGCAAACTTGTCCTTGGGGCTCCCAGCGGACGCACGTGATTATGGAACCGGGGCGCAGATCCTTTCTGACTTGGGAATAAAGAGCATGCGACTGTTGACAAATAATCCAACCAAGAGAGCAGGCCTAGAAGGCTACGGACTATCGATCACAGACCGGGTGGCTTTGATTGTGGACGAGAACGTCCACAATTCCACCTACATGTCAACCAAGGTAACTCGAATGGGTCATGAACTTTAATGTCACACGAGTCCGGCACCGGTGGAATCCCAGCGGGTAATGAATACGATTGGTATCAGCGCGCCTGCGCACTGCTAGAAGGCGGCAATAGCGCCGCTGCAGCAATTCTTTTTCAACGTTTACGCGAAGTGGATGCGAACCCGAGCGTGCTCGAAGCACTGGGCCGGGCACAATTCGATGCAAAAAATTACGAGGAAGCTGTCATGGTTCTTGAACAGCTAGTTGAAGTATCACCGGATAACGACTACGCGCATTTTGCCTTGGGACTCTCCTTCTGGCGCCTGCAGAAGTTCATCCCTGCTCGAGACCATCTCGCTATGGCTTTCGTGATGAAACCGTCAAGGTCTGAATACGGAACGGCACTGACTCAGGTAAAATCCACATTGCGACATCGCGTGGAAAAAGGGATGCCATTGGAAGGTCCTATTCCAGGACAGGTTGATCTGTGACGCTAACCGGCACGGAAAACACGGCTGGAGCCAGCGTGTTATTCCGAGAGTTTGACGTTGTCTATTTCGATCTCGACGGCGTCTTGTACCGCGGTAAACAGTCCGTTCCTGGTGCAGGGGAAACAGTTTCAGAATTGGTGGCGCAAAACTGCGGTGTCGCCTATGTCACCAATAATGCGTCACGGACATCAGATGAAGTTGCAGCGCACCTTGAGGCATTAGGTATCCCCGCCAAGCCGGCAGAGGTAATTACCTCTGCACAGGTTGCGGTTGAAATACTTCGCAAGCACGTTCAACCGGGGGCAAAAGTATTCGTTGTTGGTGGAGAGGGAGTCGCACAAGCATTAAGTGAGGCAGACTTTTCACCCAGTCGAGATCCACGTGACTGCGTCGCTGTTGTTCAAGGATTCGGTCCAGAGGTCTCTTGGCAGGAATTGGCCCAGGCATCATATTTAATTCAAGGGGGTGCCATTTGGATTGCCACGAATCTGGACAGTACTTTTCCCACGGGAGCGGGGATCGCACCGGGAAATGGATCTTTGGTAGAGGCTGTGCGCAATGCGGTGGGCAGAAGCCCAGACGGGGTTGGGGGTAAACCTGATCTGGCCATGATGCACAAGGTCATGGCGGTTGCGCCCGGACGTAAGCCACTTCTCGTGGGCGATCGCTTTGACACTGATATCGCGGCGGGGGTTGCCGCTGGAATCCCGACCATGCTGGTTCTTTCGGGGGTCAGTACCGAAAGTGATGTGTGGAGATCACAGATCCGGGCGGACTTCATTTGCGAGAGTGTTAAAGGGCTCGTCGGCGAATACGCGAGACCGATTGAATATCTTGACCATCAATATTTCGACTGTGGTGATGCTCGGGCGATCTACTTCGAAGGGAATTCGGTGGTTCGAGCGGAAGGTGGCACGCGTCTGGAGCGATTGCGAGCGGCAGATAGCCTAAAGTGGAGCTTGGTAAACAAAGTTGGCGTGGAACCGTTCACGAGTGGGCAGATCTTGCTTAACCTTGGTGACTAGTTCGAATGAATGTTCGGAGCGTGAGTACGGAATATGACTGGACTGAGTAAGCGTGGAATGTGTACAGCAGGAAGTGACCCAACGTGGTTACGTTATTGAGTAAAGGTTGGTTGATGACAGATGGCATCCATGTTTGATTCGATACCCAATATTGGGACGCTTAGGAATTACGTTGAGATGGCGACAGGGCTTACGGAGGCGACCGCGGCAAAGGCCATGGAGGTAGCCGGTTCCCTTGTTGCTCAAGGTATGTCGTTGGGAACCAAGCAGCCAGCAGATGTAGCGTCAAGTGTTGCGCAAGCAGCAGACGACCTTATGGCGCAAAGCAAGACCAACCGGGATCTACTCATCGGTTTGATTCGTTCGGAAGTGGACAAGGCAATCGGGCGGGTCAGTTTCGTGCGAGAAGACGAGCTGGCGGCCCTGCGTGCTCGCGTGGAAAAAATTGAAGCAGTGCAACTAGCAGGAGTCATTCGCGACTCAGAAATGTCGAGTGAAGCAGCTAATGCTGGAGATTCCCGTACAGATGCTCCCGTGAAGAAGAAGAAAAAGGTTGTGGTGGATCATGAATCCTGACCAAGAAAAGGCGATCGTAATTGACTCGATGGCGGTCGACTCAGATACAGGACCAGACACAGATTCCGACTCCCAAGGTGGTTCAGGTTCCGGTGACCTTTTGGTACTCGACGAGGCTCCGGACTCGGATCTTGTACTTCCGGTGTGGGAAGCCACGGGTAACTCGGATGTTGATTCTGCGTTGGAATTAATCCAGTCAATTGACCGGGAAAATATTGACTCCCATCACGCAATCTTGACGGACGTACATGATCAATTGCGCGACGTAATGGTGAATTTGGATCGTTAAGTCAGTTAAGGCCACCCAAGAATTTACGGTTGAATGTAGCTAATGCGCAGATTAGACGCAGAGTTAGTTTCGCGTGGGCTCGTTCGTTCGCGCGGTGAAGCACAAGTGGCCATTGACGAGCGACGAGTCAAGATAGATGGGATGGTGGCTATTAAAGCGGCCACCGGGGTGAGCCCCGCATCAAATGTGATCGTTGAAGCAGGTGGTGACACTTACGTATCCCGTGGTGCTCATAAATTAATCGGTGCGCTGAAAGTCTTCCCCATTTCATTCCTGGACCGCGATGTCCTAGATGCTGGTGCGTCGACGGGCGGGTTTACCCAGGTGGCGCTCGAGGCTGGTGCGCAAGCCGTACTTGCCGTTGACGTGGGATATGGACAGATCGCTTGGTCATTGCGCACCGATCCGCGGGTGCACGTGATGGAACGCCAGAACATTCGCTATTTGGAACCGGATCAAGTGCCATTTATCCCGCAGATCGTGGTGGCGGACTTATCATTTATTTCATTGACAACGGTGATTCCAGCCCTCACCTCCTTGATTGACCCACAGGGGCAGATGTTATTAATGGTCAAACCCCAATTCGAGGCAGGACGGGAAGCGGTGAGTGCCTCCCACGGAGTGGTACGCGACCCAGAAGTGCGCAGATTTGCCGTGAATCGGGTGGCGCAAGCTGGCATTTCTGCCGGCTGGAAAGTCGGCGGGGTCACGGCAAGCCCTCTGCCCGGACCCAAAGGCAATGTTGAATATTTCCTGTGGCTCACCCACAGGTCGGAAAGTATCGCTATGCAGCAGGACTTGAATCCGGCACACTTAGCGGACATGATCGACACGGCAATCCAGGAAGGTCCCGCATGAGCGACTTAAGTGGGGAAACTTCCCGAAGAACGCCATCGCGCGTCCACGTCGTGGTCAACAGTCAATCTGAGCGGGCACGTCGAATCGCTAGCAGTGTTGAAACAGGGCTAGCCAGTCATGGGATAGGTACGAGCCGTGAATCTGATGACTCTGAAAGCGTGCCATTTGGTACAGCCCAACCGAACGAAGTTCCCGTACTTAACTCAACGGATTTGATTCTGGTGATCGGTGGCGACGGCACCATGTTGCGGGCGGCTGAGATTGGACGCGAGTCAGGTGCAGCGATTCTGGGAGTCAACCTTGGTCACGTTGGGTTCCTTGCTGAAGCTGAAGAGGAAGATCTTGCATTTGTCATCGACTCGGTAGCGGGTGGGCGCTGGAGTGTGGAAGAGCGACTCGCACTCGACGTTCTCGTTGTGGGGAGCGGTCCAGCCGGTAGAAAAGTGGTTGACCACACGTGGGCTCTAAATGAAATAAGCCTTGAAAAGCATGCCCGTGAAAAAATGATCAGTGTGCTGGCGCATGTAGACGAGCATCCGCTAAGTCGTTGGGGCTGTGACGGGGTTATTTGTGCCACACCAACGGGGTCAACTGCCTACGCTTTCTCTGCGGGCGGGCCAATCGTGTGGCCCGAAGTTAGTGCACTTCTCTTGCTTCCCATTAGCGCCCACTCACTTTTCGCACGTCCAGCAGTTATCGCGCCCACGAGTGTGATCAGGCTTGATCTTTCTCCTGAATCCGACGCCGTGATGTGGGCCGACGGTCGACGAATGATCGCCATCGCCGCGGGTTCAAGTATCGAGGTCCGTGCACATGTTCAGCCGGTGAGGTTTGCGCGCCTGGTTACTTCACCGTTCACCGACCGGTTAGTGGCCAAGTTCCAATTGCCTGTCGATGGCTGGCGTGGTTCGACGGGCGCAGGGGGTGAGTAATGCTCGAGAGTTTGACGATCTCGAATGTGGGAATAATTTCCGAGGCGTCCATTGAGCTTGATCCCGGACTAACTGTTCTCACGGGGGAGACGGGTGCAGGCAAGTCCATGATTCTGCAAAGCATTGGGCTGCTGATGGGCAATAGAGGCAGCACTGAGCTGATTCTTGCTGGAGCAGATTTAGCCCGAGTCGACTGTGAAGCCAAATTCAATTCGACCGCGTGCGCTCGGGTGCTCGAACTGGTTAAGGAAAGTGGAGGAGAGTGCGAGGAGATTCTAGGATCGGGTGAGCATTCCCTCTTGCTTTCGCGGGAAATTTCCCAAAGTGGTCGGGGAAAAATCTTTCTTGGCGGTCGGCAGGTACCGGCCATTGTCTTAAAGGACGTAAGTGAAAATCTGATCGCTCTACACGGCCAATCCGATCAGGTGTTGTTACGAGACCCATCCAAGCAACTTGAATTGCTGGATCGCGCAGGTGCCGGGCTAGTGGTAAGCACAAAGACTGCCTACCAGGTGGCTCTACGTGCCTATCGTTCACTGTGCAAGGAATACGATCAGCTTCGGATAAGTGAGAGTGATCAGCGCTCTCGCATTTTCACCCTTGAGCAAGGTATCGGTGAGATCTCCGAGCTTAAGCTAGTCACCGACGAGGACATCGAGATCACTCAAAAAATTTCGGTAATGCGCAATGTCGACGACCTGAGCAATACGGTGGGTAGGGCGCGTGAGTTGCTGGCCGGTTCTGCAGATTTCGCCCAGGGTTCTCTCAGCGAAAGCGTGCTGGACCAACTGGCCGAGATTTTAAAATCCCTCGAGCATGCATGTGAACTGGACCCGGAACTGGAGACCCACCGGGCGCGGGTGGTGTCTGCCAGCGCAGAGATGGCTGACCTTGATTCAGAACTGGGTCAGTACGTGACTGGTCTCGGAGCAGACCCGCTGGAACTCTCGCAATTGGAAACGCGAATCTCAGAGCTGTCCGGTGTCAAGAAGAAGTACGGGCCTTCGCTCACCGATGTAATCAACTGGCATGCGCAGGCACTTGTCGAACTCGAAAGCCTGCAGAATCGCGACTCGAGAATGTCAGAACTTGAGGGTGAGATCGAAGAAGCACTGGCCGTGATGTCCAAGGAGGCGGAGGCATTGTCAAAGGCGCGGGCGCAAACGGCGAAGAAGCTCAAGGCAAGTATCGAATCGGAGTTGTCGGCGTTGGCCATGCCCTATGCCCAGGTGGCAATTGAACTTGATTCGTTGGCGGACCCGGATTCGTGGACCAGGTCGGGGAAAGACCAAATAATGTTTATGTTGGCCGCTCATGAGGGTGCCAAATTCCTCCCATTGTCCAAATCGGCCTCTGGAGGGGAGCTCAGTCGGGTCATGTTGGCGATTGAAGTTGCACTCGCGGGGGAAGACCCAGTGCCCACCATGATTTTCGACGAAGTTGACGCCGGAATCGGTGGGGCGGTGGCAGTTGAAGTGGGGCGGAGATTGGCCGCGCTGGCCGAACACACGCAGGTGATCGTGGTCACGCACCTCCCACAAGTTGCGGCCTTTGCTGACAGGCACTTGGTAGTGGAGAAGAAGGCTCAAGCAAAGTCGGTCCAGACAACGGTTGCACGAGTTCAGGGTGAGGAGCGAGTGCGAGAGATCACCCGAATGCTTTCGGGGTTACCGGACTCCGAGCACGGTGGTGCACACGCTCTTGAACTGCTCGACTTAGCGGCGCGGTAATCATGATGACCAGGACTTCTTGCCGGCACCAGTAGCGAGTCGTGGGGATGGCTGGTCGAACCCTGATACACTTTACTCCCGTGGAGAAAACTGGGACCAAGCACATATTTGTCACTGGAGGCGTTGCCTCCTCGCTCGGTAAGGGACTTACCGCATCTTCGTTAGGGAATCTTCTCACCGCTCGCGGAATGCGGGTGACAATGCAAAAACTCGATCCGTATCTGAATGTCGACCCCGGAACTATGAATCCTTTCCAGCACGGCGAAGTGTTCGTCACGGATGACGGTGCTGAAACCGACCTTGATATCGGGCACTACGAACGCTTCCTTGACACGAATTTGCATGGCTCAGCAAATGTCACAACCGGTCAGGTGTACTCAACAGTAATTGCGAAAGAGCGGCGTGGCGAATACCTCGGAGACACCGTGCAGGTGATTCCACACATTACGAACGAAATTAAGTCGCGGATCAGGCGCATGGCAGGTCCCAATGTGGACGTTGTAATCACCGAAGTGGGTGGCACCGTTGGTGACATTGAAAGTTTGCCTTTTTTAGAATCTGTTCGACAGATTCGCCATGAAGTTGGCCGGGAAAACGTGTTTTTCCTGCATGTGTCACTGCTGCCGTATATCGGTCCATCGGGTGAACTGAAAACTAAACCGACCCAGCATTCGGTTGCTGCGCTACGCAATATTGGTATTCAACCCGACGCAATTGTGTTGCGTGCTGATCGAGCGGTGCCAGAGTCAATCAAACAGAAAATTTCGCTGATGTGTGATGTGGACGCCGAGGCTGTGGTTGCGGCGGTTGACGCAAAGAGCATTTATGACATTCCGAAGGTGCTCCACTCTGAAGGCCTTGACGCTTACGTGATTAGAAGGCTTGACCTGCCGTTCCGTGATGTGAATTGGGAGCGTTGGGACAACCTGCTGCAGCGAGTCCACCATCCAAAACATGAGGTGACTGTGGGACTTGTTGGCAAGTACATTGATTTACCCGATGCTTATTTGTCCGTCACGGAGGCATTGCGCGCTGGCGGTTTCCACAACGATGCCCGTGTCAATATCCGTTGGGTATCCAGTGATGACTGTGCAACGCATGAAGGCGCTGCAAAAAACTTGAGTGACTTAGACGCGATCTGTGTCCCTGGTGGATTTGGTGTCCGGGGGATTGAAGGCAAACTCGGTGCGTTGACTTTCGCTCGTGAAAACCTGATTCCCACACTTGGGTTATGCCTAGGATTGCAATGCATGGTGATCGAATACTCCCGAACGATTGCAGGTCTTGAGAACGCGAACTCGGTTGAGTTTGACGAATCAACACCTCACCCTGTCGTGTCGACCATGGCAGATCAGCGAGATGTTGTTTCGGGTGACCGAGACATGGGTGGCACCATGCGGTTGGGGCTTTACCCAGCGAAACTTGCCGAAGGTTCGGTTGCCTTCCGCGTATACGGAACGCCCTACATTGAAGAGCGTCACCGACACCGGTTTGAAGTCGCGAACGAGTATCGGGATCAACTCACCCAAGCAGGTTTGAGTTTCTCTGGTACTTCACCGGACGGACGGTTAGTTGAGTTTGTTGAACTCACTGAGAGCGTTCACCCCTATTACATTGGGACGCAAGCCCACCCTGAACTTCGATCCCGACCAACACATGCTCACCCGCTCTTTAGCGGACTGATAGAGGCCGCCATCACTCGTTCGACAGCCTCGCAACTCGACCTTTCCTCCGCAGATGCTTAAGCAAATTCGCACTTCAACACAATGAATGGAACTTGGAGCGGCCCTGTTCGTGACAGGTCGGACCCAGCACGACTGTTGAGACAGGAAACTGTTCATGTCGGCGGCAAATGGCGGGTTGATGTTGAACAGGTTGAGATTGCAGGGCATCAAGTAACACGTGACGTTCTAATTCACCCCGGAGCAGTCGCGGTGTTAGTCCTCAATGAACACGATGAAGTGCTCCTAATCCGTCAATACCGTCAGGCAGTGGGAATGTTTCTTTTTGAGACGCCCGCTGGGCTGCTCGACAAACGTGATGAAGACCCGTTAGTGGCAGCGCAACGCGAGTTGGCCGAAGAAGCTGGTGTGAGTGCTGCGCGCTGGGAAACGCTAGTTGATTTTTACAACTCACCCGGAGGTTCAAGTGAAGCCATCCGGATCTACCTAGCCCGGGAGATCACCGACCTGCCACACGGCCGAATCGTGACGGGGGAAGCCGAAGAAATGGACCTACCAACAGTCTGGGTGCCTTTGGCAGAAGCTGTTGATTTGGTGCTCTCAGGTGACTTGGGAAACCCAACGGCAGTTTTGGGCATCCTGGCAGCGTGGGCTTGGCGCTCACACCCAACGGCAGTTTTAAGAGAAGCAAATTGTGTGTGGAGTGCGCGAGAAGGGCTGAAAGCCCTTGGTAAACTGCCGGCCGTGTAGATTGTCGGAAGGCGTTTGTTTACCAAGAACAATCTGAAATTTATCGCCTAACAAGTGTCAACAATCAAGGAGTAGAGGTCACCGTGCGCGTTGGAATTCCTAAGGAAATCAAGAATCACGAATACCGCGTTGCTATCACACCGGCCGGAGTCCACGAACTCGTTACCAACGGTCATGAAGTTGTGATCGAGGTTGGGGCCGGCGTTGGCTCCTCGATTCCAGACGAAGACTTCGTTGGTGCTGGCGCACGGATTCTTCCAAATGCTGATTCAGTATGGGAGAGCGCCGACATGATTCTCAAGGTGAAGGAGCCCATTGCTGCGGAACACCACCGTATGCGCGCGGGCCAAGTTATTTTCACCTACCTCCACCTCGCAGCATCCCAAGAATGCACGGACGCACTCGTCAAGTCCGGTGCAACAGCAATCGCCTATGAAACGGTTGAACTCTCTGACGGTTCGCTTCCGTTGCTTGCTCCGATGTCTGAAGTTGCCGGTAGGTTAGCCCCACAGGTGGGTGCGCACTCGCTCATGCGTGCACACGGTGGTCGCGGTGTTCTCATGGGCGGGGTTTCTGGTGTGTACGCCGCCAAGGTTGTTGTTCTTGGTGCAGGAGTTGCTGGTATGAACGCGGCTGCGATCGCGCTGGGAATGCAGGCAGAAGTACTTCTCCTTGATAGAAATATCACCCGCTTGCGACAGGTGGACGCGATCTACCAAGGACACATGCAGACCGTCGCTTCAAACTCCTTCGAGATCGAGCAGGCGGTCCTTGACGCAGACATGGTGATTGGCGCTGTTCTCGTCCCTGGAACAAAAGCCCCGAAGCTGATTTCCAATGAGCTCGTGTCGCGCATGAAACCTGGTTCAGTACTCGTGGATATTGCCGTTGACCAGGGTGGCTGTTTCGAAGACTCTCGTCCAACAACGCACGCCGAACCCACCTATGAAGTTCACAACTCGATGTTTTACTGTGTTGCGAACATGCCAGGTGCTGTCCCGCACACGTCAACATACGCGCTCACAAATGTGACGCTTCCCTACGCCGTTGCGCTGGCCAACAAGGGTTGGAAGAATGCATTGCAGGAAGACCCTGCGCTGGCATTGGGTCTTAACGTGCATGACGGCTCCGTGACCTACGGTGCTGTGGCGGAGTCATTTGACTACCCCCTCGTTGAGTTGGCAAAGGTTCTCGCCTGAAGCTAGGGCAGGCAATCCGCGGGTACCTCGATCACGTCAGCATTGAACGAGGTCTCGCAGCCAACACCGTAAGTGCGTACACCAGGGATCTCGTGCGTTATGAAAATTGGTGCACTGAAAACTCACTTGTTGAGCTTGGCGATATCACCGCCAATTCGGTCAACGACTTTGCCACATCACTGGCGGGTGATGTGAGTGCATCAAGTGCTGCTCGAATAGTTGTTTCCGTTAGAGGGTTTCACAAGTTTTGCGTGGCGGAAGACTGGACGCAGATTAATCCAGCGGTCGACGTTCACCCCGTGTCAATCCCACGTCGATTGCCAAAAGCATTGTCCTACGAAGCTATCACGTCAATCATCGAGGCAACCGATCAAAGTGAGCTCGCAGAACGTGATCGAGCGATCGTTGAATTGCTCTATGGAACGGGGATGCGAATTTCTGAACTGAGCAATATTGATCTTGACGACATTGATTCCGATTCGGGAACGGTCGTTGTTACGGGCAAGGGCAGTAAGCAGCGTTTGATCCCGGTTGGGACGTACGCACTTGAAGCCATCGAAAAATATGTTCGTGGTGAGCGCTTGGAACTCGTGGTTAAGGGGGCGGGGAGCCGCAAGTTGTTTCTCAATAAACGGGGTAAATCCTTATCCCGACAGAGTGCCTGGGAGTGTGTGAGTCAGGCAGCAAAGCGCGCCGATGTCACCGGTGTGAGCCCACACACCATGCGGCACAGCTACGCAACCCACCTGCTCGAGCGCGGGGCAGACGTGCGAACCGTTCAGGAACTGCTCGGGCACGCCTCGGTCACAACGACACAGGTGTACACGCTGGTCACGGTGGACACCCTGCGTGAGATTTACGCCGCTGCGCACCCGAGAGCCAAATGATGCAATTTTGGACCTTTGGGGCGCCAGATCGTGCCAATCTCATGAAAAATTGGAGTGACACAGTAGGCTCCTACGCATCATGAGTGAAGAGTCTGTCAACGCACCGGCTGACGCCCGTACGGCGACCATCCCTGAGCCTCCCGTGTTGGAAAAACATGGACCGGCTCGAGTGATTTCAATGGTGAACCAAAAAGGTGGTGTTGGTAAAACCACGTCGACTGTTTCCCTAGGTGCAGCCTTAGCCGGTTACGGCCGCAAGGTTCTCCTGGTGGATTTTGATCCACAGGGCGCCCTGTCGGTGGCGTTGGGCATGAACCCCAATGAGATGCCACTCTCGATCTACAATTTGCTCGTACACACGGACTGCCACATCGGCGACGTTGTGGTTCACACTCGCGTACCTGGGCTCGACCTGGTTCCGAGCAATATTGACCTTTCTGCCGCCGAAGTACAACTTGTGAGTGAAGTGGGTCGGGAATATGCGTTGCAGCGGGCACTGGCACCGGTGATCGACGACTACGACATTGTGTTGATTGACTGCCAGCCTTCGCTGGGTCTGCTGACCCTCAATGCACTGACGGCGAGTACCGAAGTCATTATTCCTATGGAGACCGAGTACTTCGCGCTGCGCGGGGTCGCCATGCTGAAGGAAACCATTGACAAGGTTGTCTCTCGGTTGAACCCGGATCTTCGAATCGTTGGTGTTCTTCCCACAATGTATGACCCCAGAACCCTGCATAGCCGCGAAGTCCTGGAGTCGGTCACCGGCGCATTTGGCGATATTGTTTTTTCCACCACGATCAACAGGACCATTAAGTTCCCAGACTCGGCCGTGGCCGGTGAACCTATTACGGTTTTCGCACCCTCAAGCAGTGGCGCAGAGGCTTACCGTCGGTTGGCTCGCGAAGTCCTCTCCAGGTGAACCGTTAGGTGAGTACAGAAGTAGTTGAAGAGGTAGCTCCAGCCAAAGAAGGTTTTTCGGTTCGCGTTGGAGACTTCGAGGGACCATTTGACCTGCTCCTGTCGCTGATTTCAAAACACAAACTTGAAGTAACAGAGCTTGCGTTGCATACGGTCACTGATGAGTTCATCGCTCATATTCGTGGGCAGGGCGAGAACTGGGATCTAGACGAAACCAGCAGCTTTCTGGTAGTCGCAGCGACTCTGCTTGATTTGAAAGCCGCCAGACTGTTGCCGCGTGGTGAAGTAGAAGACGAAGAAGACTTGGCGTTGCTTGAAGCAAGGGATCTTCTGTTCGCTCGTATCTTGCAGTATCGAGCGTACAAGGAAATCACGGTGCTCTTTAGTGAAATGATGGGCTCCGCAAGCAAATCTTTCCCTCGAACGGTCGGACTTGAGCCGCAGTTTGCGGAACTTCTCCCCGAAGTGCTGCTAGGAATTGGGCCTGATCAATTCGCCGCCATGGCCGCATCCGCGCTTGCCCCCAAACCCGTTGAAGAAGTGGGTCTTGGCCACATCCACGTCCAGCGTGTCAGCGTTCGCGAGCAGGCCGCAATTATTGTTGAGCGGCTTCGTCGAGTGGGCACCACTACTTTTCGAGCGCTCATCCAAGACTGTGACACCACGCTTGTGATCGTGGGTCGTTTTCTGGCTTTGCTGGAGCTTTACCGCGAGCAGGCGGTGCTGTTCGAGCAAATCTCACCATTGGGGGATTTAACAATTCGTTGGGTTGGACAAAACGAGGGTGATATCGACGTTACCGACGAATTTGACGTGGAACGTGATGTTGATTCAGAACCAGGAGAAGTGAATGTCTGAGAATTCGCATGAGATGGCCGACGAAACAGTTGAGCAGTTCGCGCAAGAAGGTCATACCGATGAAGCCGGCATTGGTGCACCAAGTTTGAGAGCGGCAATTGAGGCTCTGCTACTGCTCACCGACGAACCCATGCCGGCCATAGAACTTGCTCAGATCACCAAGGCACCACTGCCGCAGATTCAGCAGACCTTAGAAGCGTTGTCTGCGGAGTACACCCAAGAGGTAAGGGGCTTTGACCTGCGCGAGGTTGCAGGTGGCTGGCGTTTTTACACCCGTAGCGAATGCTCACCGCTAATTGAGAGATGGGTTGTGGACGGACAGCAGGCCAAGTTGACTCAAGCTGCCCTGGAAACACTGTCGGTGATCGCCTACCGCCAGCCAGTAACGCGCGGTCGGGTGAGTGCGGTTCGTGGTGTCAATGTCGACGGTGTGATTAAGACCCTGCTTACTCGTGGTCTGATCCAAGAGGCGGGAACTGAGACCGAGTCAGGCGCGATTTTCTATAAGACAACGTCCTTCTTCCTCGAACGACTGGGTATTTCATCCCTTGAGGACCTGCCACCACTCGCGGAACACATCCCTGATCTAGCTGATCTTGACGCCGTGTTGGAGTCAGTTGCCTCCGGTGACTGACACAGAGATTCGGCTGCAAAAAGTTCTTGCGGCTGCCGGGATTGGGAGTCGTCGCTCTTGTGAGATCTTGATCGATCAAGGCCGAGTGAGTATTAACGGCGACCTCGTTCGAGAGCAGGGTCGCCGGGTCGACCCTGAAGTTGACATAATTCATGTCGACGGTGAACGACTTCAAACAAAAGCGGCAATCGTTGTATACGCATTGAATAAACCAAAAGGCGTATTGACGACCATGATTGACGACCAAGGTCGCCCGTGTGTTGGCGACTATGTCACCGAACTGGACCAACGGGTTTTTCACGTTGGTCGACTTGACGCCGACACTGAAGGACTGCTGTTACTTACCAACGACGGAGAACTCGCTAATCGGCTAATTCACCCAAGTTTCGGGGTGGAGAAAACATATGTCGCTACGGTCAAGGAACTCACCAACCAATCCCTTTTAGATTTGACTAAAGGCGTCGAACTTGACGATGGAATGGCGAAAGCTTCCAAGGCTCGGATTATGGAGCGGGCAAAGAACCGCGTGATGGTGGAAGTCGTGATCCACGAGGGTCGAAATCGAATTGTGCGGCGAATGTTTGACGCAGTCGGATCACCTGTCACAGGGTTGGTCCGAACCAAAATTGGCCCCGTTCACCTCGGACAGCAACGGCCTGGTGTGCTCAGGGTGATCAATGGTGCACAACTTCGCTCCCTCTACACCGCTGCCGGGCTATAAAACAAGGCAATAGACTTTAACAATGGCTATTCGAGCGATCCGAGGTGCGACCTGTCTTTCGGCGAACAGTGCGCAAGAGATGAACGAGGCAGTTGCCGAACTGATCGACAACATGCTCGCCCGAAATCATGTAGATCAACAAGATGTGATCAGCATTTTTCTCACGGGAACCCCTGATCTTACCTGCGCGTTCCCCGCGGCTGGGATCAGAATTCACGGTCTGACCGACGTCCCACTTATGTGCGCTCAGGAAATGAATATCGACGGAGCATTGGAACGCGTTGTTCGAATCTTGGCTCAAGTAGAAACTGATAGCAGCCGCTCTGACATCACGCACGTGTACTTGCGCGGCGCCGAAGTACTCCGCGCCGACCTCGCAGCCACCAGCACCCAGGAAACTTCCACCGCTCAAGAAACTCCTTGACCGCATGAGCTCGCAGCCGCTCAGCATCCACGTAATCGGTTGCGGACTGATTGGAACCTCAATCGCTTTGGCATTGCAGGAGGCGGGTTACCGAGTGAGCGTGCAGGACATTAACCCCGAACACGTTAAGCAAGCAGAAAATATGGGAATAGAGGCAACCCAAGGTGCATCAATTGATCTCGTCTTCGTCTGCGTGCCACCAAGTGCTGCCGCGAGCACACTCAACGACTCGTTTGCCAGATTCCCAGGGGCACTTTTCCTTGATGTCAGCTCAGTGCGCGGATCAATCCTTGATTCCCTGGAGAGTTCACTGTGTGAAAGTGGGAGAGTCATGGGAGCGCACCCAATGGCCGGGCGAGAGGTCTCGGGACCAGGCGCTGCCCGCGCGGATCTTTTCCAAGACCGAACCTGGGTTCTGACTTCCGGGAGTCAAGAATCACAGGAGATCGCCGCTGCGGTTATCGCAGACATGGGTGGAAATGTTGTTTCAATGGAGCCGAAAGACCACGACCGCGCTGTTGCCTTGGTTTCCCACGCACCCCAGTTGGTGTCCAGTGCCCTAGCGGCCCAACTGGTAGACGCAGCCAATTCGGACTTGGCAATCTCGGGTGCCGGACTCGGGGACACGATCCGAATCGCTGGTTCAGATCCGCAATTGTGGGGAGATATCTTGCAAGGAAATGCGAAGGAGGTCTCGCAGGTCCTGCGCAAGGTGAGCCAGGAACTCGCCGAACTTTCCAGCGCATTGGAGGTCCAAGACCGCAACAGGGTTGAACTCACCTTGCGTGCAGGAAACCAAGGAAAGGCGCGCATTCCTGGGAAGCACGGAGGCCGTGCAAATGAATTCGAAGCGGTCAACGTCATGATTTCCGATAAACCTGGATCCCTCGCCGACCTTTTCGCCGTGGTGGGAAAGCTTGATATCAACTTGGAAGACGTGCGCATTGAACACGTCATGGGTCGTCCTAGTGGGATCGTTCAACTTTATGTTCCTGCAGGGGAGTCGCAAGCACTCGAAATTGGATTACAAGACATGAATTTCGACACGAGGGGCAGGCAGTGACAACGAAAACTTTGGCCTTGGACGGGCCAGCGGGTTCGGGAAAGTCATCGGTGTCACGTGCGGTGGCCAAGCAACTTGATTGGGTGATGCTGGACACCGGCGCCATGTACCGCGCGATCACGTGGTCAGTTCTCAACGCGAATATTGAGCTCTCTGACTCCGCTGCAGTTGCCCGCCATGCTCTTGGGACCACAATCGAGATCACCACCAATCCACAGGAGTTCCGGATTAGTGCAAATGGCCACGACGTCACTTCAACTATTCGATCGCAGGAAGTGACCGATGCCGTCAGTGAAGTCAGTGCAGTGCCAGAAGTTCGCGAACTGCTCGTGTCGCTCCAACGCAAGGCCGTGGAAGATTCTGACTTTGGAATTGTGATTGAAGGTCGAGATATTGGCACCGTTGTCCTACCCGATTCAGCGCTCAAAGTGTTCCTGACAGCATCCCCGCAGGCTCGAGCTACCAGGCGTAGTCGGGAGATCAATCCTGATGCCGATCAAGCGCAGATCGCTCGTACCCGTGAATCAATTGAGATTCGCGACACTAAAGACTCAGGCCGGGAATACTCACCGCTCAAACCTGCTTTGGACGCCCAAATTTTAGACACCAGTGACCTCACCCTTGAAGCGGTGGTGGAGCAGCTCGTTGATTTGGTGAGAAATACCTATACGTGATCACAACCCTCTGCAGATTAGGGGAAACTACCTGTGTACGTTGGGGAGTCGTCACAATGGCGCATGGGTTGAAAAACGTACGCACACCAGGACAGATCAAGTTACACATATCTCAGGAACGTGAATTCAACTAAGAACACGGAAAACGTGAAGGGCAGATAGAGCAGCGACATGGATGACAACGAGATAGATCCGATCGACCCCACTGGACCACTTGAGGAAGACGCCGATTTCGGGCCATTGGATGAAGATGCACTCCTTGAGCTAGCCCTTGAAGCCGTTCGTGAAGAATTTGGTGACTTCGCAGGTGATTTGGCCGACTTGGAATCCACTGCGAACCTGCCGGTCGTCGCAATCGTTGGCCGTCCAAATGTGGGTAAGTCAACCCTGGTCAACCGGATTATTGGCCGCCGCGAAGCTGTTGTCGAAGACGTTCCAGGTGTCACTCGCGACCGGGTGAGTTACGAAGCTGAGTGGAATGGCAAGAAGTTCCTCGTGATGGACACTGGCGGCTGGGAGCGCAACTCCCGCGGAATCCACGCCCAGATCGCCGAGCAGGCCGAACGGGCAATCAGTGACGCGGACGTCGTCGTTTTCGTAGTTGATGCGATGGTGGGCGCGACAACAACAGACGAAGCCGTCGTTGAAGTGATTCGCAGATCCGGTAAGCCTTCGATCTTGGTGGCAAATAAAGCCGACGACCACAATGCCGAACTCGAAGCAACGGCGTTGTGGAGTTTAGGTCTGGGTGAGCCGCACCCCGTGTCAGGTTTACACGGCCGCCGCTCTGGTGACCTGCTTGACGCGGTTGTAAATGCGTTGCCGGAAACTGGTTCGGGTCAAAGGAAAGAAGGAGCACCTCGCAGGGTTGCTCTATTGGGAAAGCCCAATGTCGGTAAGTCTTCACTTCTTAATGCGCTGGCCGGCTCAACGCGAGTAGTGGTCGACGACGTAGCGGGCACAACGGTTGACCCGGTTGACGAACTCGTGGAGATTAGGGACCGCCTGTGGTGGTTTGTTGACACCGCGGGAATCAGACGCCGGGCTAAGGAGGCATCGGGTCACGAGTACTACGCGACCCTACGCACCCAAGCAGCATTAGACCGAGCTGAAGTAGCAATCGTCTTGATCGATGCTTCTGAACCACTGAGCGAGCAGGACCAGAGAATCATCACGATGGTGATCGAGGCGGGTCGAGCGCTTGTGATCGCTTTCAACAAATGGGACCTTACAGATGAAGACCGTCGGGGTTACTTGGCCAAGGAGATTGATCGGGATCTCGCATCGGTCGCGTGGGCGCCAACGGTCAATATCTCGGCTAAAACCAAGCGTCACGTAGAGAAACTCGCACCGGCACTTGAACTGGCATTGGACAACTGGGATTCACGTGTCCCAACAGGTGCCCTTAACAGGTTTATTGCTGAACTTACGGCAGCCCATCCGCACCCACTACGCGGCGGAAAGCAGCCACGCATCCTTTTCGGTACCCAAGTGTCAGCCTGCCCACCCACATTCGCGCTGTTCACCACGGGATTCTTAGAAGCGGGCTACCGCCGCTTTATTGAGCGTCGCCTACGCGAGGAATTCGGATTTGATGGCACACCCATCCGGATTGTCATGCGTGTACGTGAAAAGCGATCACGGCGATAGCGGGCAACTATGCGAACAAGCAGAGGTAGTACATCAATCTCGCACTCATGAGATAGGGTTGCGAGTCGTGTCGCGGGCTGTGGCGCAGTTTGGTAGCGCGTCCGGCTGGGGGTCGGAAGGTCGCAGGTTCAATTCCTGTCAGCCCGACAAAAGAAACGGTTTACGCAATCGCCATAATCCCAGCGAGCACAAGCGCTGCGATTGCGAAGTACCACAGCACAACACCGATTGCCGCAATGCGCAATGGTGCCCGATATTCACCAGCAGCGATCGTGAACGCCCTGTGGTAAATCGTGTGAAACCCGGTGGCGGCTTTGCGTGAATCTCCCGACGGATCGCGTTGAGACCAATAGCCTCGCTCACTGGACATGCCCAATAGGACAAAAACAAGTCCAAAAATAAAGAAGGCGATTGCGAAAAACACTACGGTCTCGGTTGCGATGCTCACCGGTGAACCTTACTGACCCCGTGTTGCGGCTGGCCCTACAGTGTGGGGGTGCAGCGACTTGTAGATGTGTTTCCGTCGGTGAGCCCCACGCAGATTGTCGCGGAACTGATTCCCCCAGCACAGTTCATTGGCGCGAACTTTGACTCCTATATCCCCAATCAAGCTCACCCAAGCCAGTCTGCCGCACGTGAGGGCGTGAGAGTGTTCGCCCAGCGAGTGGGTAAGCCGGTGGCAAGAGCCCGGTTCAGGCGCAGCAGGGCACCGGAGGTTCGTCCCGGTATCTACCTTGATGGCGGTTTCGGGGTGGGGAAGACTCATCTGCTCGCAGCGCTCTGGCACGAGTCCCCGAATCCCAAGTCATTCGGTACCTTCGTCGAATACACCAACGTGATCGGGCTCTTGGGTTTTCGTAATGCCGTGGAGCAGTTCGCAGATCGCGCGTTGGTGTGCATTGACGAGTTCGAGCTCGACGACCCAGGGGACACCGTCCTCATGTCGACATTTCTCAATGAACTCGTGAACAGGGGAGTCAACGTCGCCGCGACGTCGAATACTTTGCCCGATCGCCTAGGTGAAGAACGATTCGCTGCCGACAGTTTCTTGCGTGAGATTCAAGGCCTCGCTTCTCACTTTGACGTGATTAGGATCGAAGGTCCTGACTACCGGCACCGCAACCTTGAGCTCAATCAAAAGGTGTTCACCGATGCTGACGTCACAAGCGTGTGTGAGCGAACACCACACAGCGCGTTGGACAACTGGCGCGAATTACTTGAGCACTTATCCAAGGTTCATCCCGCGCAGTATGGACCCATGGTTGAGGAACTCTCGCTTCTGGGATTAACCGATGTTGAAGTTGTGCGCAACGAGACCCAAGCCTTGCGCGTGGTGAGCTTGGTGGATCGGCTCTACGACAGGTCAGTGCCTGTTGTGAATAGCGGAATTGACATTACGAGTATTTTCACCGATTCGATGCTCAAGGGTGGATATCGCAAGAAATATTTCCGGGCACTTTCCCGGCTCGCGTCGCTTGCGCAACTAGGTGCCACGGTGGTTGAGTAGCTTCATGGAATTTACCGGACTACTTAGTGGCCTCTTTGTTGGAATTGTTATCGGTCTTATTGCTCGGATCTTGGTGCCCAGCATGCAGCCGATCGGGTGTTTTGTCACCGTCTTGATTGGTGTAATTGGTGGGGCGGGTGGAGCATTTGTAGGTAATGCTGCAGGGTGGGGTTTCTGGCTCACCTTTGGAACCCAGATCTTGATAGCCACGGTCCTGGTGGCAATTGTTGCGGCCGCTTTCAGGAAGGGAACGTAACCGGCGGGTATTCGCCATTAATTCGCAGCGGCAGCGACGGAACCGAAAGCATCTTTCCTTTGATCGCAACTTGTGCCAGTTGCCCACCTGCTGCAGCATCGTTGAGTAAATCTTCGGGCAAGGCCAGAACGTCTGCCGGGACATCTGCGGCCCGTAGTAAAGACACCGCTTCGTCGGAGGTGTAGCCCTCCAAGGCCGATTCAATGATTTCCTTGAGGTCAATGGTGTTCGCTAGCCTGACTGTGTTCGTAGCAAAACGAGAATCCATGACGAGGCCTTCTTGGCCAAGGGCCTGGGCTAGTCGAGCAAAGACCGCGTCACCGCCCACCCCAATCATGATTGGGCCGTCATTTGTTTGGAAAAGGCCGTAGGGAGCGAATGCGGGGTGACCTGTGCCAGATCGGCTCGAAGCCTCACCGGTTAGTTGGTGCGCAACTAAATGGTAGGAACTCCAAGCCACCCCTGTCTCAAAGAGTGAAGTGGCCACAGTTGAACCAACGCCGGTGAGAGTTCGTTGATACAGCGCAGAGAGCACTCCAATTGCCAGCCACATCCCTGAACCCATATCCAAAATCGAAACGCCGGCGCGAGCTGGTTCCACCCCGCCAGTCACGCCGGTAATCCCTGTTCTCGCTTGAATCACACCGTCATACCCCGGGTCATTAACTACGGTTGGGTGCGGACCATAAGCATTGAGGTACGCGGTAATCAATTTCGGAAAGCTCCCAGTCAAGGACTGCTGGTCAAGCCCTAATTCCATGAGAGTGCGAAGCCGCAGGTTGGTGACGAATACGTCCGCACCGGCTATCAACTCATGCAGGGAATCTAGATCCGACTTCACCCTGAGATCAAGGGTGGTAAAACGCTTATTGCGGTTAACCACGTAGAAATACGCTGAAGCATCAGCATCGGTTGGTGACATGCGGCGACTGTCGTCACCTGTGGAAGGCTCAATATGAACAACCTGCGCGCCAAGGTCAGCCAAGATCGCTGAACCAAAAGGGGCGGCAATATTGGAAGTCAAGTCCACCACGACCAGACCTTCTAGCGGGAGTGACGGTGCGCCAGGCCTCATGCCCGCAGGGTACTTGGGTCCCACCAGCTAGTCCCATGGTGTAGAAGGGACCCGTGCAGAATGACCAGGACGATCCCTACCCAAGAATTGATATTCCACCAATAGACGACGCCAACATGGGTTCACTCCGCATGTTGACCCTGCTCGCAATTGTCGGCGGAATCCTCACAGGAATTCTCGGTGGAGTCTTTCGCCTCGCATTGCAAGGGGCCCAAAGTTTCCGAGCAGACGTATTGGAATGGGCAGCAGAAGCACCAGCGCTGCGGTGGATAGTCCCGGTAGTCCTAGCAGGAGCAGCGGTCGCATTCGCGAGGCTGATCATTCGCTGGGTACCCGAAGCCGGTGGCAGTGGTGTCCAACGCGTTGAAGCCAATATGCGCTCAGAAATCGGATTCGCCAAGATGCGCGTAATCCCGGCCAAATTTGTCAGCGGCGTCCTAGCAATTGGAGCGGGCCTAGCCCTAGGGCGTGAAGGTCCCACAGTCCAAATGGGCGCTGTGATCGGGAGCTACGCGGGCAAGTATGCAAAAGTCAGCGAACACGACCGACGGACCCTCTCGGCATCCCTGGCCGGGGCAGGACTCGGAGTGGCATTTGGAGCGCCACTGGGTGGAGCCATCTTCGTCCTTGAGGAAGTAGCACGAGCAGTGCGCACCCGTTTGGTGCTCACGGCCCTGATCGGTTCAGCGGTCGCCGTAGCCGTAATGCAACTATTTATCGGTAGAAAACCAATTTTCGATGTACCAGATGTCAGTCTTGAGGCACTCTGGATGATCATTCCCTACGCGATCCTGGGGCTGGCCCTCGGCGCAATGGGCGTCTACTACAACAAACTCGTCATTTGGATGATGGACGCAATGGCAAAACTACCCCGCTTGCCACCAGAACTCAAAGCCGGAATCGTCGGCGGCCTGGTCGGCCTAGTGGGAGTATTCGCGCCCGAACTCGTTGGGGGCGGGGAGATTCTCAACGAAGCGGTGCTCGTGGGAACCTATGCAGTCTGGGCAATCTTGGGAATCCTGATCTTCCGACTTTTATTAGGACCGTTGTCCTATTCATTGGGGACCGCTGGTGGGCTTTTCGCACCGCTGCTGGTTGTGGGTGCGCTCACAGGCGCTCTGATCGCAGAGACGGTTAACGCGCTCGTGCCTGCTGCGGACCTTTCACCCGTGGCATTTGCAATCGTTGGCATGTCAACATTCTTTGCGGCCGTTGTTCGTGCACCAATCACCGGCGTCATCTTGATCATTGAAATGACCGCGACAACCGCGCTAGCAATCCCCATGATTTTGGCCGCAGCCATGGCTGTGCTTGTCGCAACAGCCATGAAAGGTGAGCCGATCTATGACACCCTACGAGGAAGGCTTCAGACGAAGGCGCCATAGTTATTAACATGACAGACTACTGAAATGGACGAATTTGAGATGTTGCGCGAAGTCGTGAATAAAGGTGGGCCGGCTCAGGCCAGACATGCGAAAACACTGCTCGACCAGTTAGACCAGGAAATCGACGTATCCGAGAATGTTCAGCAGCTCTACAACGCTTACATCAATGATCCATACTTGACAAGAAATCCATGAAGTGAGCGCAATGATCAACGGCAACGTATCCCACTGGTGGCAGGAAATTGGCGTACCGGAACCCAGACCCGCACTTCCAGGCAACATCGACGTGGATGTGGCAATTGTGGGTGCCGGGTTCACGGGCCTATGGAGTGCGTACTACCTGAAGAAAGCAAAACCTGAACTTCGAGTTGTGGTTCTTGAGCAACGTCACGTTGGTTATGGTGCCTCGGGTCGCAACGGTGGCTGGCTGACTAACGCGATCACAGGTGGCCGTGAACAGTACGTGCCTTCACATGGTGCGGGTGAGGCTGAGCGTTTTCAGTTAGCGATGAACGAAACAGTCAACGAAGTCATTCGGGTGTCCGAAGTTGAAGGCATTGAAGCTGACATTAAAAAGGGCGGTGAGTTCACCGTTGCTTATACGCCTGCCCAAGAAGCAAGGCTGCGTAAGTTCGTAAACGACGAGGCGCAATGGGAAAGCACCAACGTCCAATTACTTGAATCAGCAGAAGCCATGGCCAAAGTCAACGTGCACAACACTCATGTTGCTGCCTGGCACCCGCATAGTGCGCGGATTCAACCGGCAAAGTTGATCAGTGGCTTGGCAATCGCCGCCGAACTGCTCGGTGTGGAGATTTATGAAAATACTCGCGTCGAAGAAATATTGCCGCACCGGGTACTGACAACCCACGGAAGCGTATCCGCAGAATTTGTCGTGCGTGCAACTGAGGGTTTCACGGCAGGGCTCAGGGGCCTAAAGCGTCTTTGGTTGCCCATGAACTCCTCACTTATCGCGACCGAACCCTTGCCCAAGAGTGTGTGGGAAGAGTTGAACTGGAGCAATGGTGAAGTTGTGGGCGACTTCGCTCACGTCTACATGTATGCCCAACGCACGCATGACGATCGTGTCGCAATTGGGGGCCGTGGCGTCCCCTATAAGTACGGCTCGAAAACCGATCTTGACGGTCAAACACCGGAGGCAACGGTCAAGGGTCTGCGTGAAATTTTGAAACGCATGTTCCCGCTCACCAAGGATTCATCGATCGATCATGTTTGGTCGGGAGTGCTTGGGGTTCCCCGTGATTGGTCGGCGACCGTGGGGCTGGACATGCGAACAGGAATTGCCTGGGGCGGCGGTTATGTCGGGACCGGTGTCACCTCAACGAACTTGGCCGGGCGTACAATCACTGACTTGATTCTGGGGAAGCAAACCGAACTGACCACCTTGCCCTGGGTAAATCACACGGTACGCAAGTGGGAGCCAGAACCATTGCGTTGGATTGCAACGAAAGTGTTATACAAGGCATACGGCTTTGCAGACAGGTCCGAATTGAACGGACGCTCAACAACTTCACCGGTTGCACACCTCGCTGACGTGGTCACCGGAAAATAGGAACGTAGGTCCGACGGCGGATCAAACGGCATCAATTTTATTAGCTAACTAATTGCAATAGCATTGTATGGATCATGGGAATCGCGTCTGCGCTTTCGGGTTTCATCACGGTGCTTCGAAGAATGCGTTCACTTGCGGTACCACTGATTACCGAGTGCCCGCGGACCGTAAGCGCATCGGAGTGACGCCAACTCTAGAGTGCCTCGTTTGTTGGCTCGCAGAACTTGTCCAAGGCCTGCGCCGGTCAGCGGAATGACTTCCAATGCTAGCCAAAAAGCCGATGCTGCAGCGCCAGCGTGAAGGACTTCATTGGAAAGATCGCCACTGTTCGGTGATATTGGATTCTTTACTCAATCGGCCGCACCGATCTCCTTGCTTCTCCCTAGGAATGATTCTTACTCAAGAAATCGACCTGCCTTGAAACCGGGTCTAAATGGTGGAAGGCCCCTCAAAGTATGAGTCTGAGGGGCCTTCACGGTGGGCAGCTTGCCTGTCGCCCAATTTCTTAGGGCGCTGGCGCCAATGTTGTGCGCAACGCTTATGACCGAATTTCCCCGGCCACCAACAGGTTTGTGGGCATGCCTCCAACTACTCTTCTCAACCGGCCCCGACAACATTTCCGAGCCCTCCGGCGCGTTCCTCGCGGTCCGCAACCTTTGACTGGCTGAGTCTCCTAGTCAGACCCGCACCCTGAGGTGCAGTACGTTATTTGTACTCTCATGTGTTCAGTTTGCGCAACACCTTTCACAAAAAAATCAAAGGACTGCGACACAAAAATCACACGCATCTCTTTTCGCAACTTGCGTCACAACCTTCAGTCCCTTCGGGACATCCCTGAGCGGCAATGAGCCCGCAAACGCATCGACGCTCACAATCTGCGGGGGGCCTATGCTGTGTCGAATATGGCGCATAGATTTTTAATTAGGCGAAGGCTCTGGGCTCCCCAAGAAGGTGACTGGTGGATTGCCAGCACATTTATTATTGGGTCGATCCTTTTTGCAGCAGGCGCAGTTTTGCCCACGCTCTCAGGCATTCCCAGTCAGGCGATTCTTTCCGTCTATTTGACCGGATCAACGCTTTACCTGACTGGAGCGACCGTGCAATTGGTTCGCGGTCGACACATGGCTATCCACAGTGCCAGCGGACCGCAGGCGGCTCGACGCTTAGCAAACAGGAATTCTTTGGGAGCAATTATTCAGGTCACCGGGGCAATTTTTTTTCAAGTATCGGCCACCGGAGATCTACTCCGATCCTTATCTGCCACACCTCAAGAACAGATTCTATGGGTGCCTGACCTTACGGGCTCAATCTGTTTTGTTGTGGCAAGCGCAATCTTCTTTTCGCTGCAATATCCCATTCAACACCGCAAAGGAAACCCCATAAGTGACCGCACGCTCGCAATGTTGAATATCTGGGGTTCACTGTTCTTCGTTGCCTCGGCGATAGGCGTCTACGCTCCAGCGTTAACCGGGGAGTCCCTCTACCCCAAGTTAGCGAACGCCGGAACGTTCATCGGCGCAATCTTCTTCCTCGTATCTTCCATCCCTGGACTACCTCTACGAAAATCAAACATTGAAAACAATGAAACCACTGGTCCAGACACTCATTAAGGTCACCAGTGACAGCAGAATCCACAGAACTACCGGACTGGTGACCATTACGAGGGTGATGAGAAGGCCCCCAATCACGCTAATGAAAGTGGCGGATCATGAGTCTGCATCCACACAGGCTAGAGGCTGCCACGATGGCAATATCTGCCTTTGCCGAGAAGGTGCTTTGACCGGGCAACCCGGGATTGTGAAATGTGAAAGAGTCATAGAAGGCGTTCGAGGGAAAAGAAATGCGACCGATTAAAAACATACTGGACTTATGCTCAACCCGACTATCGGTGTAGATAGAAGTACCTCAAATAGAGCCATCAAATAGAGCCAGAGGGGGTCGCACTTACTGGCTTCCCGCGTCAGGCGGGTACCAGCATTGCAACTATGCCTCACTAGGTCACGTTGAGAACGCCGCAACGTAAGCCGCTCGGTATACGTCTGGTCAGATGATCAATTGTGGGTTAGCAGGTAGCGGGGCTACCGGCAGCAGGTTGACCATTCGGACACGTGGCGCCAGTCCAGTTGATCCCAGCCCCCGATGCGCCTTTCAAATTCGCGCCAGTCAAATCTGCACCACTGAAATTGACATTGTTCAACCCCGCATCCTTGAGATTGGCACCGACCAAGTTCCCGCCCGACAAGTCCGCACCGTTGTTTTTGTTGCGATCCAAGTCTGCATTAGGTCCGATGAAGTAGCCATTCACCAATCTCCAGTTTTTAGGGAGTGACGGACTTCCCTTGATCCCGCCATCAGCGTAAATGTCGTAAAAGCGCTTCACCCCTACTAAACTCGCGCCAGTTAGGTTCGCGCCAGTGAGAACTGCGTTGCTCAAACTAGAATCGGTCAGATTCGCACCTTTCAGGTTCGCACCCTTCAGGTTCGCGCCGTACAGGTTTGCACCCTTCAGGTTCGCACCTTTCAAGTTCGCACCCTTCAGATTGGCTTCAAGCAGGTTTGCACCCTTCAGGTTCGCACCCTTCAGACTAGCCTTTTTCAAGTTGGCTTTAACACATGTTGTCTTCGCCTTAATAACGCAACCATTAATGGTTTTCGCCGAGGCGGGACTCACCCCTGCACCTGTCACAAGAAGTGACGCCACGGCACACACTGCGATAAAAGACTTACCTATGCGATTCATGTTGGGAACCTAACAGCAGGCGCACCACAACCGCATGCGTGCACCATGTTAAATCACGTGGATATTTCTGCTGCGGCGCGTTGTGATCCGAATTTCTCACTCCGTCATTGTTAGTCGTTGTGGTCAGCTGACATTGCAGTTCTGCACGTACACTTGCATTACGCGTAAAAATTGGAAGTCGCTACTAGTTGTGCTGTTGGTCTTCTGCGTTGGGGTGTTGGTGCCTGTTGCTGTCTACTCCTACAACAACAATCAGAAACAGCCCGAGTGGCTGATGGTAATGAGGGGCGAGCAAGGTGAGTTCCAAAAAGGTAGCGGTGGTGAGTACACACTCACCATCACCGGAGTAAAACCCGAAATGCTCGCATTCACCGACAGGCCCGAGCGTCAAGCCCAAATCTGGGACACCACAGCGTTCCTCGACTACTGGGTCAGCGAGTTCAATACCGATCCACCCAACGCCGTAATTAGCGCCGACAGTGAAGCAGCCATCACTATCAACAGCCCAAAAATCTCCGGTGACACGGTAACCTTCACCGCCACACCACTATCCGGACAAACACTGCCCATAGACATCATCAACCAACCCACACTGTTTATCGATGTCCTGGCTGTGTCTAATTGTCCATGGGCGGTGGCCCCGATCCCTGGTAGCGGTTTTGTTTCGAGGTGCGTTCCTAGTGCAACGTGAAGATTGTCCGGGAACAAGTTACGCCCAAGTTATGCGCCAGTGTCCTACCATGGAAAACGGGCTCCGAATGTGATCCTCGGAACCCGTTGCGCTGCAAGACTTACTGTTAGTGGGCGATACAGGAACCGAACCTGTGACCTCTTCCATGTCAAGGAATTGCTTGAGGGCCTCTTCGTTGCTTCTCGTTCCAATTCGTGCGGGAATACGGGGCCTTGACTCCTCGGCTTGCAGGTGTACCGTGTGCGTGAACGGAGAAACCCCATGAGGAGGCCAGATGCGCACTGCCCGGATGATCGCTTCGAGTTCGGCCCTGGCATTCGTAGCGGTCGCGAGCCTTTCCGCCGCGCCCTCCTTCGCCAAGTCGGTATCGGTGGATACCTTCTACAAACGCCTGTCCATTGCTGCGGAGCAGTGGCAGAACAGGGCAGAAGGCCGAAGCCTGACCACCACGTTTCGGATCCGCGGGCCACTGGGGGTGCTATCAACGAACACCATGACGGTCAACCCTGATGGCAGCATGAAGGCAACTTTCCTGCCACCCTTTGTTGATACGAAGCGATCAGTTCGATGCACCGATGCCCAGACCTGTTGGACCACCACAGCTGACGATCGTCAATGGCACCGACTGGCGTCAGATGCCGTATCCATCGTTGGCGAAAAACTTCCCGGCGCCACCAAGCCCGAGGGTCCAACTCCGGACACGGTGACGGCGCAAATCACCGGACAGGCCTACCGGCTGAACGACTCCGCAGACGACCAAAACGCGTCGCTGAACATCACGGCACTGAAGAAAAATTGGGGGGCTGTGCAGAAAGTTACTGACGGACAGGGACAAGAAAAGACCTACATCTCTTCCAAGATCCGGATCAATCTCAAGCCCATCAAGGTCCGCAAGCCGGCTGTGACGCGCATCGGTGATCCCGATAATCAGACGAAAATTACTCTTAACAAGTACTCCGGGGCCATGGAGATTGACCTGGGAACCATCAACTAACCCAGCTCTAGGAGGCCGGGGTCCTGGGCAGTGTTGGCGTAATCCCTAGCCGATCAGGCGTGAACCTGTGAACTCGTTGCGGTGGAACAATTATTCGATGGTGGGCGATACAGGAATCGAACCTGTGACCTCTTCCATGTCAAGACTCGGTGAAACTATTAGGAGGGCTTGTCGTGGGCAATGACTCATTAGGCAAAATTCCGTACAAGCGCCGGCCACGGAAGAGCCCGGCCGACAAGCGTGCAATGGCGAAAGCGAAGCCGCAGCTCATCGACACCATGGCGATGATGTCCGAGTCGGGGGTGAGCAATGTTGCAAATGCAACAGTTGCCGAGCCAAAGCGCACACCAGCAAAGCCGAAGCCAGCCGCAAAGCGCACACCAGCAAAGCCGAAGCCGACCGTGAGTTCGGTAGCAGACTCGGCAAAGGATCTCGATCCATCTCGCCGGACAACTACCGATGAGCGGAGAGCGGTACTCTTGGCCGCTCTCCGTCTCGCAAGCTCTCTCGCCGATGATCCATCAATGCCGCCATCGGCTCGGACAGGAGCGCTCACTAACGCTCGCCAGCTTCTTGCGCAGCTGCAGGCCGAGGACGCGCTCGATCCCCGGAAGCCGCTCTCGTGGGGCTCGGTTCCGGTGGTGGCGAAGTAAGCAAAACTCCTCGGCCGTGGGATCTCCTCGGCTCGGTCGAGGCAACCGGGAGCGGCACGGCCGTCGGGTTATGGCTTCCACCCGGCGGCCGATGTCGTCACCGTGTCGGAGTGCTCGCCGGCCAACCGAGCTCGCTCTCCCATATGAGCAGCTCGAGAGCCTCGATCGGATCTCCTCGGTTGATCTCGTGCCAAGGCTCGAAGCGATGCACTCCATCGATCTCGGCCGGCTCTTCATAGTTGCTCACGTGAGCGTTATTCCCACTCCTGGCCGTTGCCAGCACCGGAAGGGACAGTGCTCAGTCTGCGAGGAAGGTAATGACCGTGGTCTCGACCTTTACGCCTGCGTTTTGACGTGCGGTTGTGAAATCCGGGCTACCCAGGAAACCATCAAGGGTCGCCTGATCAGGCATCTGCATGACCAACCGCAAATGTTGCGGATTGTCACGGTCGACGCCTTGCACCAAGACCGACCCGCCAACCGCTTCAATCTGCGGGATTGCCTCGACGTTGAACCAATCGCAGAAGCGTTGGTAGTTGTCGATGTCTTCCTCAACGAAAAAGATCATGGGGCGTCCTTCCAATGTGGTCGCGTCGCACGGGACGCCTTGAACATAGAAATATTGATAGGGGTACTATAACGGAATCTTGCTTCGGGAAGTCTTGATGTAGAAAAAAGTTCTTTCTCGGGCGCGCGTCCACGCGCCGGAGCCTGTGCGCAACGAGCAACACACGGTGTGCACACGTCACACGACGCGACACATGCTCGCGAGAGGCTGTGGTGGACTCGGCGCACGCCTCGCTCCAATGACATTTTCTGAAAATTTCTGTAGAGCCGAGGCCCTTTACTGTCTAGCGCGCGCGCCCTCGCGAGAGAGCCCTCCTCGTCGGACCCCACTAGAACGGCGGTCCAGACGGCGCTAAACACTCCGCGCCAATCGGTTAGCCGTCGAGGAGTGTGCGGATCCGATCGGCTTCTATGCGCGCACGATCGACATCGAGGAGCTCGGCCGCGATCCGCATACCAACGGCGGCCGAGACGATCTCGCGCGCACGATCGACAGCTTCTCCGGTCTCCCGCTTAGCCACGACCCAAGGATTCGTCCGCCTGTCCGGGGTCGGACGAGTCCCCGACGCGGACCACCTGCGGGTCAGAGCTGGTCCGCCCAACTTCCCCCGAACTCGAAACCTTCCACGGTCTCGTCTCCCTCAACCCACGCGTCGTGTCCAGGCATGACCGAGTAGGCGTCTCCGGCTCCGTACGTCGTTTCCGTTCCGTCATCGTGGACCACGCGAACGCGGCCCTGGGTAACTACACCGAGATGACGGACCTGACATGAGTCAGTTCCCACCATCGGCTTGATGTGGTGCGACCAGCGCCAACCAGGCTTGATACGCATGCGCGTCACTTTCACGTCGCCGAACTCCACGATGGCGGCCTCGCCGAGATCATCCGGGAGAACGTTCTTTATGCCAGCACTGTCGAAACTCTTTACTTCTACATTCGTCATAGAAAAAATGCTAGATGGATCCACGCCCCCCTGCAAGCGCGTTGCGGGAATTCGTTGCAGTTGGTCTGTTTGGGGTGCCTCGGCCGATGAGCCGAGCCGTCCCGATCCTCGTCGCGCACCTGCACGGCCAGGCGAAGCCCGACAGCATGCTCGAGGATCAATTGCGTCAGAGCTCGGAGCTCCGGCTGGGTGGCTTCCTCCAGGCGAGAGGCTTCTCGGTGAGCACGAACCGGCCGGAGGATGCTGGCGATGAGGTTCACTATTGCTTCCGGATCACTCGCCACGACACCATTAGATGGAGGCGTCTGACACTCAAGTGGCGCACAAGTGGCGCAAAATCGACCTCGAGCGATGACAAGTGAAGGAGCGTGAGCCACGTCGTGGAGAAGGCGTGCACGAAGCGCGGCGAGGTGAAGCCACTCGAGGCGTTCCCTCGGCACAAGACCACCCGAGACGGCTTCCGACCAGAGTGCCGGGACTGTCAACGCGAATACAACCGCGCCTACCGTGAAGCGAACGGGGAGCAACTGCGTGAAGGAGCAGCGGAACGACACAGGGCGAACCCGGGCGTGCTTCACGCTTTCGTCACTCAGAATTAGCGCAATCTCGTTGACACGGTTGTTGCTGTTGGAAATAGTGGCAGGAAGCGGGTAGCGAGCCGCGCTTGAACGAGTGGAGGAGTTCGCATGTTTTGTGTCATCAGCCAGTGGACAGCAGCCGAAGACTTGAGCGACGAGCTCGAAGAGACCGTCAGGAGCGCCTTCGTCCCCGGCATCATGGCGTTAGGTGCGGTCAGCGTGCATTTCGTGGAGACCGCCGAACGATCCATGCAGGTCGTAACGGTGTACCCCGATGAGGAGACGGCCAATGTTGCCCGCGAGAAGCAAGAAGCAATTCGCGCCCAGGCGGTGAACCAGATGCCCGTGCAGTACGTAGGCGAGGTTCGCGGGCGAGTCTTCGCGTCCGGCTGAGCAGGCGCGCGACGAGGATCGCGCGTCCGGTCACCTCGACGGGTTCAGGCGGCTCGTCGACCTTCGTTCTTGAGCGACTCGAGACACCTCCTGGCACTGGCTCTCTTATCGCTTCGTGCCCCCTTGAGTGTCGACCACTCACTTAGGCATTCATCCCCTGTGGAACAAAAGTCCCTTTTGTTCCAACCCCTTGATTTCGGGCCGAAATCAACGACCATTGCTTCACATGGAAGAGGTCACAGGTTCGATTCCTGTATCGCCCACCACAAGTCTTCGCCTGCATGCTCAGAAGCCAGAGCGGCCGGGGCGCGTCTATCGGCAGTTGCAGCGCTCGTCAGGGGTGTACATCGAAAGCACCTCGTCAACATGCTGGCCACAGCCGGTGTAGGTGACCTTGTTGCACTGACGACAAAGAGCGGGGCTGCACATGAAAGTTCTCCTGAGGGGTCGGTTCGACAGGACTTGAAGGATACCCCATGGGGTATCCCCCTGCAACTCCCCCTGGGCGTGTCAGGGCGCCGAGCTCTTGCGGAAGAGCGCCGCTGTGACTGCCACCAGAATGACCGCGACGAATATCTGCGTGAGCAGGACGAAGAACCACGTGCCCTCGTACCCGAAGTAGTAGCCGATCCCCAACCCCACGAACGCGCCGATGATTCCGATGATGATCGTCACGATGCACCCGATCGGCTGCATGCTCGGAACGAGGATGCGGGCGATGAGCCCGATGATCGAGCCGGCGACCAGTGCGCTGATGATGCCTGAGGGATCCATGTCCTCAGCCAACCATCGACTGCCCGTCGCGGGCAAGGGAGACCAGCCGAGAGATCGCCCGGTAGTACTTCTTGCGATACCCACCCTTGAGCATCTCGGCCGAGAACAACTGGTCGACGGGCACCCCGCTCGTCACAACGGGCACATCGCGGTCGTAGAGGCGATCGACCAGCACCACCAGTCGCAGGGCCTGCGCCTGATCGGTGACCATGCGCACCCCATCGATCGCCACCATGGGAACGTCGGCGACGAGTGCCCCGTACCGGGACGGGTGCACGGTGGACAGGTGCGCCAGCAGGGCTTCGAAGTCGTCTCGGACCAGATCTGGACGCTCGGCCGCCAACGTGTCGAGCTCGGCCGACGTGACGGGAGTCGGCGCCTCCGGCAGGCCACGATGACGGTAGTCCTCGCCATCAATGCGGAGCACATCGAAGTGGGCCGACAGCCCCTGAATCTCCCGCAGGAAGTCCTCGGCCGCGAACCGCCCCTCGCCGAGCTTGTCGGGAAGGGTGTTGGACGTCGCGGCGAGCAGCACCCCCGCCTTCACCAGCTCACCCAGAAGCGTCGACATGAGCACCGTGTCGCCGGGATCGTCCAGTTCGAACTCGTCGATGCACACCAGGCGACTGCTCTTGAGCACCTCAACGGCGTGACGAAACCCCAGTGCCCCCACGAAGTTCGTGTACTCCACGAAGGTGCCGAAGCGCTTGGGTCCGGGCACCGCATGCCACAGGCTCGCCAGCAGGTGGGTCTTGCCCACACCGAATCCGCCGTCGAGGTACACGCCGGCGCGCCCCTCAGGCGGGGCAGCCCGACGGAACTTCGCGCGCTTGGCTCCAACCGCGCGATTGGCTCGTTCAGCAAATGCGCGGAGGGCAGCGACAGCCGCCATCTGCGTGGGCTGCGAAGGGTCTGGCAGGTAGGAGTCGAAGCTCACGTCACCGAAGTGCGGAGGGGGGAGGAACTCGTCGACCAGGCCCTCGACATCGAGATCGGGGCGTCGCGCGCTCAGGGCTGGTGCCACGTCGGCGAGCCTATTCGTGCGACGATCGTGCCGTGCAACGCCTCTATCCCAGCCCAGTGGAGACGTTGGACCCCGATGAGCTCACCGCGGCGTATGCAGTGCCCCAGAGCGGATCATGGCGTCACCCGTGGTGGCTTCGCGCGAACTTCGTCCAGACCCTCGATGGCGCGACCGTCGCGGCAGATGGTCGATCCAAGGCCTTGGGGACGGAGGCCGACCGGCTGGTCTTCCGGCTGGCACGCTCACTGGCCGACGTGGTGCTCGTCGGTGCAGGGACCGTTCGCGCCGAGGACTACTCGCCGTCCACACAGCCCGTGGCCATCGTCACCCGGAGCCTGAACCTGCCCGCAGACCTGCGCCTGTTCGCCGAACGCCAGCCCGAGCACACACCGCCGATCCTGCTGACGACCAGCCCTGCCGCAGCCGCGACTCCGCGGTGGCTGGCCGACACCTGCACCATCGTGATCTGCGGCACGGATTCGGTGGATCTCCACACAGCGCTGCGCGCACTGTCGGAGCGGGGACTGACGCGAATCCTGTGCGAAGGAGGGGCCTCCCTGCTGACCGACATCCTCACCGTGGACCTCCTTGATGAGCTGATCGTGACCGTCGTGCCGCAGCTGCTCGGCGCCACGTCCGCGAACCACCTGAGCATCCGCCCCGGGGGCCTGGATCCGGTGCCCCGCATGAAGGTCAGGCATGTCCTCGAGCAGGAGGGGTCCCTCCTCACCCGCTGGGTGCGAGAGCCGTGAGATGGCGGTGGCTCTGGCTGCCCGTGGCGCTCTTCCTCACCTTGGCCGGATGGGCCGTGACAAGCCCGGTCGGGTCCGCGCCAGACGACGACTTCCATCTCTCCTCCATCTGGTGCTCCTGGCCGGCAGATGCATGCGAGCCCACAGCGGACGGTCAAGCGATCCTGGTGCCACGCAATGTGGTGCAGTCCGCTGACTGCTTTCGGTATCGCGATGATGTGACGGCTGACTGCACTGAGGCCACCGCTGCGGACAGCAGCCTCGTCATCGCCACGCACGTCAACCAGATCGAGCACCTCTATCCCACGGGCTTCCACACCTTGATGTCCGTGTTCGTGGGAGACGACGTCGAGCGTTCGGTCATCACGATGCGCCTGATGAACGCGGCTGTCGTCAGCGTGCTGCTCGCTCTACTGATGCGGGTGGCCCCGGTCGGCATCTCCTCGGCCACGCTCATCGCTCTGGTCGTCACGTCCATACCGCTCGGCCTGTTCATTCTGGCCTCGACAAACCCCAGCTCGTGGGCTGTGGGAGGCATCGTCCTGTTCTGGGGATTCGCCTCGGCGCTGCTGAGGCGCTCGTCGTGGCGCAGCAGACGCACCTGGCTGCTGCTCGCGGGCGCGATCGCGACGGCCACCATGGCCATGACCTCCCGAGTCGATACCGGCGCCTACCTGCTTCTGGCCGCTGTCCTTGCCCTCATTGCTGCAGGACCAAGGCGCTGGCGCCGGCTCTCGTCTGGAGTCGTTGCGGTGCTGGGAATTCTCGGGTTCATCACCTACGTCACCTTCGAGACACCCCTCGTGGGGGACGGCGCCCCCCTGGGCACGGCCGACGCCGGACTGGGCCTGCTCCTCTCGAACGCCGTCTACCTGCCGATCCTCTGGTCCGGAATCGTCGGAACCTCAGGACTGGGTTGGAACGACACGGCAATGCCCACTCTGGTGCCGTTTGTCGGGGTCGCTGCCCTCGGAGGACTTGCCTGGCTCGGCCTGAGCCACTTGTGGCGGGCTAAGGCAGTGGCCGTCGGCGTGGCCTTCGGCGCCTTTGCCCTTGTACCCCTGTGGTTCCTCCAGCGAGAAGGACTGGTGGTGGGGGAACTCGTGCAGTCGCGCTATCTCGCACCATTGCTGGCGCTGCTGATGGCGACGCTGCTCCTTCCGCGACAGTCGGACCGTCCACTGCCCTGGCCCATCGCTCCGGCCGCCGTCGTCGCCACGGCGCTTGCGGTCACGTCGACTCTCGCATTCTGGATCAATGCTCGCCGCTACTCCTTCGGCGCCGATGCTGCGCTCTTCGATGTGCGTGACGCACCCGTGTGGACTGGACCACTGTCCGTTCACCCAGCGGTTCTCACACTGCTGGTCGCCGTGACATCCTCCGTCGTCATCGTGGGCGCGCTGCTCCCTCCCGCACTGGCACACCGGACACCACGGTCACGGCCCGATAGGGTCGCGGCGTGAATGTCGCCGCCTTCGTCTTCTGGACCATCAGCGCAGTCCTCGCCGTACTCGGCGTGGTGTTCGCCCTTCTCGGGCAGAACAGCGAGCGTGGCTATTGGTCGCAGCGCGATCCCTCGGGTGACCCCGTGCGCGAGGCCACCACGTTGGCGACGGTCATGCGTCGAGCCGGCCATTACGCCGCAGGCGAGTACCGAGCGCCCCTGCGAATCATGGGCATCGGGATCCTGCTGGTCTACGTGGCCATCGGCTTCGCGGCCATCGCCCTCATCGTCACCCTCTTCGCCTGATCGTGCCTGTCGCGCAGGGCCCAGATAGCGACCGCGGAAGCGGCAGCGACATTCAACGAGTCCACTCCGCCCGCCATGGGAATGCGCACGTGGACATCTGCTGCAGCGAGTCCCCGCTCCGAGATTCCGTCACCCTCCGTTCCGAGAACAAGCGCCACGCGGCCCTCAGGGTAGAAGTCGTCGAGGGCTACCGACCGCTCGGTCAGGGCCAGCGCGGCCAGGGTGAAGCCGGCGTCCCGTAGATCCTGAACTCCCTGCGGCCATGCGGGCATTCGTGTCCAGGGGATCTGGAAGACCGTGCCCATCGAGACGCGGACGCTCCTTCGGTAGAGGGGGTCCGCACATCGAGGGGTCACGAGCACCGCATCGGCGCCCAGCGCGGCCACGGACCGGAAGATCGCACCCACATTGGTGTGGTCGACGATGTCCTCAAGAATCACCACAAGGCGAAGGGACGGATCTGCGAGCAGCTCGGTCACCGCAAGCAGGTGTGGGCGATGCATGGCGGCCAACGCGCCGCGATGGACGTTGAAACCGGTGATGGACTCCAGAACCGCCTTGCGAGCGACGAAGGTCTGCACAGATCCACGCGGTCCAGCGTCAACGGACTCCAGGAGCGGCAGGAGCGGCTCGAGCCATTTCTCCTCCATGAGGAAGGAGCGCGGCCGGTGCCCCGCCTCGAGCGCTCGCTCGATGACCGACGTGCTCTCGGCGATGAACAGCCCTTCCTCGGGCTCCCGACGGCTGCGCAGGGCGACGTCAGTCAACCCCACGTAGTCAGCGAGCCGTGGGTCATCAGCCTCATCAATCCGGATGATGCTCATGCCTGTGACGTGCCGAGGGCCCGTCGCACCGCGTCGACGAACAGCTGCGGCTGCTCCCATGACCCAAAGTGGCCACCGATCGGGAGCACCTCCCACTCAGTGATGTTCAGACAGCGCTCCGCCCAGGATCGAGGCCAGCGTCGGATGTCGCTGGGGAAGATGGATACGGAAGTCGGAACAGTGACGAAGGGCGGATGCGGATCAGCGGCCTTCTGCTGAGCGTGCTCCCAGTACAGCCGCATGGCTGAAGGCATGGTCTCGGTCACCCAGTAGATGGTCGCGTTCGCGAGCAACTGCTCGCGCGACAGCGCGTCCTCGACATCTCCCTCGTAGACGGTGAACGATCGACACATGTCGACCAGCCATGACAGCAGGCCGGCGGGTGAGTCGTTCATGGCGACGGCATAGGTGTGCGGACGATGGCTGTTGGTCGGCACGTGATTCACCCGACCCGTGGCCAGCGCGTGCTCCCAGTGCGCCAGTGACTCTCGCTCGAAGTCCGATAGCTCCTCATGCTCACCCGGGGAAGGGGGCAGACCGGTGGGCATCGTCAGGTGCAGGTTCGTCAGTGACGTCTGGCGGTCCGAGCGAGCTAGGTCCGTCAGGATGTTCGCTCCCCAGTCACCGCCCGCCCCGGCGTAGCGCTCATACCCCAAGGCCGTCATCAGGTCGTCGAACGCTCGAGAGATGCGACGGCCGTTCCATCCGGGTTCCGAGGTCGGGCCGGAGAAGCCATAGCCCGGGATCGACGGGCTGACGACATGGAAGGCCGGAGCTCCGGGCGCCCCGAAGGAGTCCGGGTCTGTGAGCGGCCCGATGCAGTCGATGAACTCGATGACCGAGCCCGGCCATCCGTGCACCAGGAGCAGCGGGGTGGCGTCCGGTCGCGGTGAGCGCTGATGGAAGGCGTGGATTGGCTGCCCGTCGATCACGGCCTCGACCTGATCGAACCGGTTGAGGCGACCTTGAACGGACCACCAGTCGAACTCCTCGGACCAGTCATGCACCAGACCCTGGAGATAGGTCAGATCCGTGCCCAGCCGCCAGCCGACATCCGGATACGTCCTCGGCCAGCGGGTTGCGCGTAGTCGATCGCGCAGCTGCTCGATGGCCTCAGGAGCGACATCGACAAGCGTCGACCGGACATTGACCTGCACATCACCACCCTAGTCAGGCTCGCGATCTATCCTGCGAGAGAAGTCAGCCACTTCCGAGGGGAGGCTGGTTTACATGGTCAACGATGCTTCGCTCCACACACCATTGTTCCCCGGCGGATCCCAGGTGGAATCAGGTGCGTTTCCATGGCGGCTCGTCACGACGGTCGTGTGCTTGGTCGTGGTCGCCGCGTCAGCAATCACGGTAGTTCAGGACGGCGCACCGTGGCTGAGTTCACTCCTGCTCACCTTGTTGTGCGTGAGCCTCATCATGAACATCTGGCTCCCCGCGAACGCTTGGGGACGAAAGCGGCTTGAGCGCCCGGAGCGGGCAGGGCTGGTATCTGGGGATGCCCGGGCCCGCATCGAACTTCACGCCTTGAGCGGGCCGTTGATCTGCTGTACGAGCGCAAACGCCTCGCGTGTCGCATAGAGGTGTCGACGTGGGGCGAACGCATCTCCGATGACGTGCACCTCGGGCAGGAGTGCACGAAGCTCCTCTGCCAACGCCGTGCGCGGAACACCCCCGCATGCCAGAACAACCGAGTCCACGCCGTCCAGGGCACCGGGCCGTTGCGAGTACACCTTGCGCAGGTGCACGACTCCCCGCTCGATGCCTGACACCTGCTCGGAGAAGCGGAAGGTGACGTCGTTGCCCTCCAGACGGGCCATGATTCCCCCGAGCGAGTACCGACTCAGCAGAGGGGCGGGCCCCGGCGTCGAGTAGACCACGGTGACATCGTGTCCACGTTCGGCAAGAAAGTCGGCAACGGCGAGCGGGGGCATGTGATCGTCCTGCGCGACCACCACGACCCGATGCCCAGTGGCCGCCGTTCCCGCAAGCACGTCACGCACATCATGGACGAAGGGAAGGTCGTCACCTTCGACCCCGGGGCGACGCCGCGATGTTCCCGTCGCCACCACGACGATGTCCGGCGCCCATGCGACGACGTCGGATGCGACGGCCTCCCGTCCGAGACGCACGAGGACGCCGACCTCTCGCAGTCGTCGCTCCTGCCAGTCGAGGAACTCTGCGAAGGGCCCGTACGTAGGTGCTGCCGTGGCGGTGTGCAGGAGTCCCCCAAGGCGGTCCTGCGCCTCCCAGAGCTCCACCTCGTGGCCGCTCTCGGCAGCTAGGGCCGCGAACTCCAGCCCCGCGGGCCCTCCGCCGATCACCAGAATCCGCCGCGCGCTCGCCACCTCCATCGGCCAGATCACCGTGCTCTCCGTGCCCGCATGCGGATTGACGGTGCAGGCAAAGCCAGTCCGCTCAACCACCGCAGTGTTGATGCAGTCGTTGCAGCCGGTGCAGGGACGAATGTCAATCGATCGATCCTGCTCGGCCTTGAGCACCCACTCGGGGTCCGCGAGCAGCCCTCGGGCGACACCGACGATGTGCGCCTGGCCGGCGGCGAGCACCCGTTCAGCGACCTCGGGTGTCGTCACCCGGCCCGTGTAGGCCACCGGCAGATCGACGGCCTTGACGAACTCCCCGGACATCTCCGCCCATGCCGCAGGCGGGTACACGTGCGACTGGATGTAGGAGGGATTACCCCAGTTGCTTCCCGCGACAAGACTCAGATAGTCGAGCATGCCCGAAGCCTCGAGCCGCTGGGCGATCTCGATGCCCTCGCCGAGGTCATATCCGCCGGGCGCCTCCTCGAACATGTTCAGGCGCGCACCGACAGTGAAGTCATCCCCGCATCGTTCGCGGATGCCGCGGAGGATCTCCATGACGAACCGGAGTCGATTCTCCAATAATCCGCCGTACTCATCGTCTCGAGTGTTCACGAGCGGAGAGACGAACCACTCCATCAGGTCGTCATGGTTGAGGTGCAGGTCTACTCCATCGGCACCCGCCCGCTGAGCGGCCTCCGCCGACCACGCGAACTCATCGACGTACCAGCGGATCTCGTTGCGATCGAGCACGTGCGGAACCTGATTGAGCACCGGTGAACTGAGGGTGGCCGACGGTGCGTTCGGCAGGCCCCCCTGGCTGACCAGCTGAACGGTCGTGAAGGCGCCTGCCCCATGGATGGCCTCGGTGTACGCCTGCACTCGGTCATGGAAGATCGGCAACCGGAAGTAGCCCTGCGTGCGGGCTCCGATGCCGACGGGCGTGAAGCCGGGGATGAAGAGATTGTCGATGTGCCCCGTGATGTTGACGATCCACGCCACCCCGTTGGCGCACCGGTGCCGGATGTACTCGATGTTCTGTGCGGCCTGTTCCTCAGTGCCCCACAGCGGTCCGAGGGGGGCCGTATGCGGCGGCATCATGACGCGATTGCGCAAGGGCATGGTGCCCACCTGAATCGGGCTCAGCAGATGAGGAAAGGAGCTCACATCACATCCCAGAGTCGCGAGAGTCACTAGTCATCTAGATGACTTCAGGCCATGTCTATCACGCCGAGCCTGCTCAGGTGGGCGTCTCGCCGATGTCATCGCCCGGTACCGCATCGACCACCAGCTCGTCTCCCTGCGTCGGCCATCGGCGCCGCATCCATTCAACCGTGACGAGCATCAGGCCGAGGAAGGTCAGCAGGGTCGCCCAGACGTAGACGAAGACATTGATCGCGGATCCGATAGGCGGGTCGCCGAGCAGGTAATGGCGCAGCGGCAGCTCGGTCTGCACGGTGAGAGGCCGAGCGATCACGCCAGCGTCGGTGCTCTCCAGAAGCGCCGCAGACACGGTCACATCGCTTGACTAGTTGTCGAACGGGTAACTCGTTTCCTCCCCCGCGACTCCAGACCCCCGCCCGGTGAGTACAGCAGCATGGTCGCGCCATATCCCAAACCGAGCAGTGCTGCGAGCACGATGATCAGTGTGCGAGCACGCAGGAGCGGGCGGAACTCCTCGAACATCTCGCCTCCCTCGGCTTCCGCTGAGCGTGGCGTGGTGAGACGCGCCCTCCTGCCGCTAGTCGCAGCCTACGGGCCGATCCAACCAATATTCCCTCTGAACGGGTGACAGTAGGGCGGGGATTCCGGCCACGACACTTCCTCGCGCCGTATTGGTGCGCGTGCCTAGCGCGCCTATACGCCTCAGGTCATCACCCGACACAAGCGCTTCGATTTCTTGGCTGTCAATCGTGAGCACAGGTCGCGTGGTTCGACCTCCCCCTTCCAGTGCACGGACCAGTAAGAGGCCATGCCGCCAATGCAGTCGCGACGATTCAGACCCGCCAGGGCGCACACGCCCTCGCCCACGCTCAGATCATCGGGGTGATACTTCACCGTCCTGCTCCCGGTCCCTCTGACGCACGAGGCCCGACCGAGCTCAGTGCTTGCCCCCGCGCACCAATTCAGCGCCCCCGCAAAGTCATCCGGATGCTCGGCCAGCCATACGTTCGGCGAGTAGAACCAGCAGTTGGCCTGATACGTCTCACGCGTGCCCTCACACTCAGCGCGCGCTACATCCAGCGTGGGAAGGTCTGCTCCCGCAGCATGGGCCGCGGCGATGTCGCCGCTGAACAGTTGCATGTAGACACCCTCGGCACACCGGTGCGCCAGGGTGAACGTCAGCGCCCGATCGCACAGTCGCAGCGACCGCGCGACGTTCATGTCGGTTGCGAACATCAAGCCATGCCCGACTCCGTGCCAGCACGATCCGTCCTGCCGTGGTGCACAGATCTGCAGGAGGTCCCGTTTCACGTTGCTTGACTCGCCCAGGGCGTACTCGATGACGCCATGGGTATAGCCACCACCACACACATCGTCACGGTCGCTCAGAGCCCTGGCCGCATCCCCATCGGCCCGCACCAAGGTCGCATGGCCGAGGTCGTGTGCCACCGCATGGCAGATGCCTGACACGGATGGGTCCTCCTGAATGAGGCGGTCAAGTTCTGCCAGCGCGTCAGCGGGGCCGCTGGTCGCAAGCACGGCCAGGACGGACGCCCTCGTCTGCTGGTAGGCGCCCGGGGCCGCCACAGCAACCTCCGGATGCGCGTCCGCATGCCCTTCCTCCGCATCGTCAGGGGAAACGTGCCCTTCCTCCGCATCGTCAGGGGAAATATGACCGCCGTTGGCTGCCCCGAGGCTTGCATGGGGCTCTCCGGACGAATCCGATGACACCGGGCTTGTCGCATGGCCCGACGCCTCGACGTGCCCGACTCCCGCGGGTCGGGTCACCCACAAGATCGCCCCCACGGTGAGGACCAGCCCAAGGAAGACCGGGAGGATCACCCGCACCCGCGACAGCATCCGCCAATCATGCCACGCCTGTCGGTCGAATCTACGGACTAGCCTTGGGCCATGAGTCCACGCGCCCGGTCGTTCTCCCAAGTGGACGTCTTCACCAACACTCCCCTGCTGGGCAATCCCGTGGCCGTCGTGCACGACGCCGAGGGGCTTACTGACGACGCGATGCAGGCCTTCACCAACTGGACCAACCTGTCCGAAGCCACCTTCCTCCTGCCTCCGACGGATGACGACGCTGACTACCGGGTGCGCATCTTCTGCCCGGGACGCGAGCTCCCCTTCGCCGGGCATCCGACTCTCGGCACCGCCCACGCCTGGCTGCAGGCCGGCGGCATCCCGAAGAGCGATCTCATCGTTCAGGAGTGCGGTGTGGGACTTGTCTCGATCCAGAAGACAGGGGACGAGCTCGCCTTCCTTGCTCCACCCCTGCGGAAGTCGGGCCCGCTGCCGGAGGAGAACGTCGAGCAGATCGCCAGGGGGATCGGACTCACGCGAGCGGAGATCGTCGACCACCAGTGGTGCGACAACGGCCCCGGCTGGCAGGCAGTGCTGCTCAGGGATGCGGAGACCGTCCTCTCAGTAGCGCCAGATCCGGAGATCCTCGCCACTTTCGATGTCGGCGTGATTGGTCCCCATGCCAACGGACCTGCCAACTATGAGGTCAGGGCATTCTTCCCCGGAAACTCAGGGATCACCGAGGATCCGGTCACCGGATCACTGAACGCAGCCCTCGCCCAGTGGCTGATCGGCGCACGGATAGCCCCTTCCTCCTACGTGGCGCATCAGGGCACGGCGATGGGTCGAGCCGGCCGCGTGCAGGTGAACGAAGACGGCACTGGGATCTGGATCGGCGGCTCGAGCGTCACCGTCATCTCGGGAACGGTTGCACTGTAGGAGCGCATATGCCTGACCTGGAACCGCATGAGAGCGTGATCGGCTTCTGCGCGGAGCACATCGACTGGGTCCGCGGCGAAAACGCCCTGACCAGGTCTGTCACCTTGCCGACGTTTCCCGACGTCATCATGCTCGTCAATCGGATCGCCGAAGCCGCCGAGCAGATGGATCACCATCCCGATATCGACATCCGGTGGCGCACTGTGACGTTCACGCTGTCGACGCACTCCGCCGGGGGCGTTACGTCACTCGATCTGGATCTGGCTCGACAGATTGATGCGATCGTCGGGTGAGGCGCTGACGAACGGTGAAGTAGCCGACAGCAAGCCAGCCCAGCACCATCTGTGGCAGGAACGAGAACGCCCGCCAGATCACATCAGCCGCGACCGCCTGATCGAACTCCGCGCCGAAGGCCACGAGCATGCCGATCAGTGCCGCATCCACAGTCCCAGCACCGCCGGGCGCCAGGGGCACGGTGGTCAGTAGAAGTGCCACCGAGTAGGCCACGAAGACCTCCAGCACGGTGACGTTCGCATCTCCCACACCGCGCAGGGCCGCGATCACCACGATCATTGGTGCCAGCTGGGCCACCACGTTCGTCACCGTGATCGGTACCCATCGCTTGCCCACCATCTCGGCCGCGGTGTCGTTGAAGCCCACGACCGTCTCGACGACATTCGGTGGTGTCCGCTTCATGACGCGGAAGGCCACACCGATCAGCCCCTGTGCGAAGTCCCCCACCCGCCTGGCATTGGTTCGACTGCGCAGGACGAAGGCGACCGCCACCATGGATACGAGGCACACCACGCCGGCGATGATGATCACGACGTCGACGGCCGAGCAGGAAAGGCCCCCACACGTGTCCCCGGACAGGGATCGCCGCTCGAAGACCCACAGTAGGATGAGCGCGATGCCCGGAGCCCCGAACGTCATGAGATACGTCCACAGGGCATCGGCTGCGACGGCGGCCGCCGCTAGGCGCTGACTCACTCCGTATCTCGCGAGGATGCCGTACTGGGTGCCGACCGCGATCGGGCCACCACCGAACGGAATGGTGGTGCTGATGGCGAAGCCGCCCTGGCGATCGACGAAGGCCGGCACATAGCCCAGGTGCGGGATGGCGGCAATCGCCGTGAGCGGGTAGACGGCGATGGCGAACAGCCCCCCGAAGATGGCCAGAAGCGTCCAGCCGACGGGCATGGAGAAGGCCGCCTGAACCCCCTGCTCGAATCCACCGAAGTTGGTGGCCATGTATCGGAAGATGAAGTAGGCGACGGCGATACCGAGAATCGTGAGGACGATCTTGGGAAGCCACGATCTCCACGCTGACGCCGTGGCGGACTCAGCTTTCCGTGCGGATGGCATGACCGAAGGCTAGAGGGTCGGGGTCGTGTCGCGGGCCCGCACCGGATTCGATCTGCTCCATGACCGGACCGCCAATCCGCACCTCAAGACCCATCAGCGGCGAGACGGCTCCACCACGTACTTGATGTCGCCATCCCCCGGGTCATTCCCCAGCACGACGGGGACCTCATCGAGGGTCAGGCGGCGGCTGATCAACGCGTCGAGGTGCAGGACACCTTCACGGACCACCGCCGCAGCCCGCTCCTGCGTGAGCGGGTTGAGGAATGAGCCCTGCACCCGCAGCTCGTCGACGACGAGTTCGAACGGGCTGACCGCGAGGGTCGCACCCTCCGGCGGGATCCCAAGGAGGATGACGGACCCACCGCGGCGCGCCAACCGAAGGGCCTGCGCAACGGCGTCGAGCACGCCCGCGCACTCGAACACCACGTCATAGGTGCGGCCCAGCTCAGCGTCCGCGACTTCGGGTGCCGACGAGTCCGTCGCCCCCATGGTCTCAGCAAGGGCGCGGCGCGACTGCTGCCGAGTGATCAGGGTGACGCGCGAAGCGCCTGCCAGTGCCGCCAGTTGGACGACGAGTTGCCCCATCACACCGCCCCCGATGATGGCGACGGACTCGCCCCCCTGCAGTCCGGCGAGGTCCATGCCGCGCAAGCAGCAGGCGAGCGGCTCAATGAAGGCCAGATGCAGGGGGTCTATGCCTGATGCGGCATACAACTGGGACTCAGGGACGGCGACCACCTCGCTCAACCCACCGTCGATATCGACGCCCAGCGCATATCGCTCCGGGCACAGGGCGACGCGCCCGGCGCGACAGTGGTCGCACTCCCCGCACGAGATGTTCGGATCGACCGAGACGAGATCGCCCGGGCTCCAACAGGAATCAGGATCCGCCTCGCGGATGAGCCCGCCGAACTCATGGCCGAGGACGAGTGGCACCTCACTCGGGTACTCACCGCGCAGGATGTGGCGATCCGTGCCGCACAGACCACAAGCAAGAACGTCGACGAGGACCCACCCAGGTTTCCGCACCGGCACCGGCCGTTCGACCGCTGCCGCACGTCCAACGCTCTGCACTTCAACACACCGCATGTCGGGGCCTCGCCGTCAACAGATGGATGGTCAGTTCTCTTCGCACGTCTGAAAGTAGCGCGAGGCGTCGATCGCGACCATCACCGAGCATGATTCCGCAGAAAGCCCCGAGGCTTGGACCTGTGCTCGTGAGACCACCGATGGAAGGAGTTCTGAAGTTGCACTTCGACCACGAGACCTGAGGACGGGGCGAAGTCCTGGGGCTGGCGTGGTCGCAGAGGTGCTGAACAACGCGATGATGAGATCGCAGCCCCCTCGCTTCGCCGGCAATGTATCGGCTTATCAGAAGGCGTCCGGGGCTGTGTCAGGAACGCTGAGCGCGGTATTGATCGGCCCACTCGTCCTTGTCGCCATCGGCACAGCGATGGAGACGAAGCTCCTGGCCGGCGGCGCCTCGGCAGCATCAGCCGAATCACTGCGAGACGACATTCAATCCAGTACCAGCCATGCCGAGCAGTTGCGCATCCACTCCTACAACATTCCCGGTGACAACGAACTCGGTGAATTGCATGAGGAGTCTCTCATCGTGGGATTGCGCACTGATGCCCTTCTGGGCGGCGTGCTGGGGTTCGCCACCCTGGGGCTATTCATGTTTGCGCGACCGGGAGGCAATCCTGAACTAGATCGTGGAGGTGCGAGAATCCGACGGGACACCCACAGCAGCGTTCCCCCCGAATCTTGACGCAACACAACTCAACGACAGGTGGATCGCCCTGCGCTTAGTGGAGGGCAGTTCCTCCCGGCAGTGGTTGTTCTGCAGAGGCTCGCCACTGCCACCTACCTCAGACCTGAGTGAAATCCAAAGCCACCCAAGAAGGAAATCCCACGACTTCACCACTGTCCGGCTGAGAGGATTTGGACCTGCTCCGCCCTTGACCCCAAAATATGTGGTCAAGCGACTCCAGAAATGAAACATCCCCCCGTAGATGGCGAGATCTACGGGGGGATGATCCGTCGGGCTGACAGGATTTGAACCTGCGACCCCTTGACCCCCAGGTTTCAAAGTGCGTAGGCGCGTGCGGGTTGCTGTTGCTTTTCAGGCGTAATCGGACACCCGTTAGTAACAGGTGTGGGCTGTAGTCGGCTGCAATCTGGGGGGCAATCTGGGGGGCAACTAGCGGTCGAACCTTGGGCTGTGCGCTTCGCCCCCTGCGAATCAGTCGCGTATGGCTAGTCGGTCTTGTAACGTGCGGTAGTCGGCGATAGGTGCCCACCCGGCGGGACGACAAAAGACCGTGGCACACAAACACCGCGAGGGTAATGGGGCGTGGCTTATGTTCATTGGCCGGAGCAGGTTATTTGGTGCTGCGGTATCGGCCACGATCGTCCTGGCAGCAGTCCCCACTGGTAGCTCCGTCCTCGCCGCAAGCTCGCCTAGCGTCTCCGCCACGGTGTCGGGCTTCTCGAACCCGTACGGGATAGCCGTTACACCAAATGGCTCCTACGCCTACGTCGCTGACTACGCGGCGAACGCGGTCTATGTCGTCGACACTGCGACGAACGCAGTCAGCGCATCGCTATCGGTGTTGACACCATTCGACGTCGCGATAACTCCGAATGGCTCCTACGGGTACGCCCCCAATTACGTCGCCGCTCCTGGCACAGTGACTGTCATCGACACATCGACAAACTCCGTGACTGCGACAGTGAGTGACGCGAGTTTGAATTACCCGCGCGGGGTGGCGATTTCGCCGAACGGCTCCTACGCTTACGTTGCCAACTACGGTGGTGGAACCGTGTCTGTCATCGACACATCGACGAATTCGGTCACTGCGACGGTGACGGTCGGCACGTCTCCCATGGGGGTGGCGATTTCGCCGAACGGCTCCTATGCATACGTCGCCAACGTCAATGATGGAACTGTGTCTGTCATCGACACATCGACGAATTCGGTCACTGCGACGGTGACGGTCGGCTTGGGCCCCCGGGGGGTGGCAGTCTCACCCGACGGCTCAACCGCGTACGTACCCAATAGTTCAAGCGGCACCGTTTCCGTCATCGACACATCGACGAATTCGGTCACTGCGACGGTGACGGTCGGCTCGTATCCCGCGGATGTGGCCTTCACCCCAAATAGCGCGACCGCCTACGTCTCGAACTACTTCTCAGGGTCCGTATCGGTCATCGCGACCGGGCTAGGTGCGTCAAGCGGCGGTGGTAGTACTCGTGCTGTGCCTCAGGTGGTGAGTGTCGACTTGGATTTAGAAGCGGCTGAGCTTCCAGCATCGTGGTCGCAGTCGGCCACTATTGGCTCTTGGTATCAGTTACCGGCGTCGGCTGATGTTGTGGGCGTGGGGGAGAACGCGGGTAAGACGTTCCTTGGTGTTGCCACACGTGAGGACTTCCCTGTTGCTATCGCGCAACGGCAGGTGGATAACGGGTGGGGGGTGTATGAGATTTACGACGCGGACGGGCGCCTGGAATCGGTGTTCAT
>FLOH01000915.1_pt1 | contig 51226 bp, 40 predicted proteins | sample 756751 | NCBI WGS metagenome assembly FLOH01 (sample SAMEA4026879, study PRJEB14308) | marine metagenome | biome: coastal water; material: water | depth 74 m | reverse complement strand
CCGCTTCTGGCTGAACATTCTTATTATATGAAGATACCAAATCATCTTTTATAAAAATGATATCTATTGCAAAATCCATATCTTTCATCCAAAAACTAGGAATATAATAACCGCCAAGCAAAAATAACATTCCGGCATCCTCATCTAAACTTTCATGATCAGAAAGCCCGGTTACCATATCTTCCGAATCTTTAACTACCTCAACTTCAATAGTCTGCCCAACTAACACTACTCGCGGACGATTGTATTGGGCTACAAACCCATTAAAAAACCAACCCGCCAAAAGCACAAAAACAACTGCTGAGACAAAAACTCCGACAGCCAGGCCATTATTTAATTTAGTTTGCGCTTCTTCCATATTTAAAATATGTTATCATTGCCAAAAATACCATCACCAAAAATAGAATAATTAATCCCACCAACTTGCCAATTCCCCCCACAAATACAGATATCATTCCAAATCCCAGGGCAATTAACCATAAAAACAAAACTGTTCCCCGGTGGCTAAATCCAATCTTCATTAATTGATAATGCATATGCTTGCTGTCTGCATGACTAAATGGAGACTGCTTCTTCATTAACCTTTGAGCCACCACCCAAAGCACGTCCAATGCTGGAATTCCCATCACGAGAAGTGTAGTAGCAATCTTAGACCCAGATATTATTGAAAGCACACCAATCATAAAGCCAATCCAGATACTCCCCCCTTCTCCCAAAAACATCTTCGCCGGATGCCAATTCAAAAGTAAAAAAGCCATCATGCCAGCTGAAAAGATCAGCGCCCAGATACCAGTAGCGGAAAATGGAATATCCCAATCTAAACTAACAAAAAATATTATTAACCCAGCAATCATTGTTATTCCGCCATCTAAACCATCTAAACCATCTAAAAACTTAGTGGTATACATCATGCCCAAGAGCCAAACGAATGTTAATACAATCGCTACTGCCTCACCCAAATAAATCAATGCGTTACTAACTCCACCAAGCGGGTTTGTCACATAACCGATTCTAATACCCACCCAGATTACTATTATTGCCGCCAAAACGGGCCCCAGGAGCTGATAAGCTGGCTTAAGTCTGTATTTATCATCCAATAGACCAACAATCATTATAACCAAGCCAGCCAAAAAGATTCCGATAATATATCTAAGCGGGATTAAGCTAAAATCTGCTAATTGAAAATAATACATCAAAAATATTGTAATTGAAGTCCCAATATATACCCCTAGGCCACCTAAAAACGGCGTAGCAGATTGATGTATCTTTCTTTTAAGGTTGGGCTTATCTACTATGTTAAATCTTAACGCTAACTTTCTAATTATAAAAACCAAGCCCAACACCAAAAGAAAGTTAAAAACAATTGATAGAATATATAGTAGATCTATATGATTCATAGCCTTCCGGTTTTTATTTCACTTCTAATATCTTTCATCATCGTCAAATAAAAATCAAGATTATTCAAAGTTGCCAGTCTGGGTGCTAACGGTTCATTAGTTTTAAACAGATGATGCAAATATGCTTTTGTATATTGTTTTAAATTAGTATCGTTAATGGAGCTAAAATCTTTTTTAAATTTAGCGTTAGTAATATTAATTGTTTTATAAAACCCCTTACTAAATCCTTTCTTGACTCTCAGATACAATCTACCATGTCTAGCTTCACGAGTAGGAATTACACAATCAAACATATCTACACCTCGTTTTACGGCTTCTAGGATGTTATCTGGCGTTCCTACCCCCATCAAGTATCTTGGCTTCTTTTTTGGCATTTCATCTATTATATAATCCAAAACACTATACATTTCCTTACTACTCTCCCCCACTGCCAATCCACCAACCGCATAACCATCAAAATCTAACGCCTCAAGCTCTTTTAAACTTTTAAGTCTTAAATCTTGATGAAGTCCACCTTGAATAATCCCAAAGTGAAGTTGGTTTTTGCCGTTTAGATCCCTGCCTGCCGGCAGGCAGGTCTCCACTGCTCCGCCAGCTGGCGGATGCGGTCGAGATGACAAAAAACGTTTGGCATCTTTAGCCCAACGAGTAGTAATCTCAACTGCCTCCTCAACTTCTTCTCTACTCGCTTTTGAACTCGGGCACACATCTAAGATCATTGCAATATCACTACCAATCACCTTTTGAATTTCTAAAACCTTTTTTGGGGTGAGTAAATGCTTACTGCCATCGATATGCGACCTAAACTCCACGCCACCTTTTAATATCTTTCTAATTTTAGACAATGAAAAAACTTGGAATCCCCCACTGTCCGTCAAAACTGGCCCTGACCAATTCATCATTTTATGAAGCCCCCCAGCTTTCTTTAGAATATCTAACCCGGGCTTCAAGTACAGGTGATAAGTATTAGAAAGAATAATCTGAGCCTCTAACTCAGTCATTTCATCTACTGTCAGATTTTTTACTGCTCCCTTAGTAGCAATCGGCATAAAAAACGGCGTATCGATATTACCATGTGCCGTTTTTAGTTTCCCAAGTCGAGCTTGGGATTTATTTGAAGTTTTTAAAAGTTTAAACATTTTGATGACAATTTAAAAGCAATCTCGTTTCTTAATTCTAAATTCTGAATTCCTAATTCTTAACCTATTGGACTATGCCGGTTGTGCGACCAAGTATCGGATCAACAAATGAAGTAGTCAAAGCATTTTGAGACTTCTCAATCGCCGCACCAGTTTCACCATCCTTAGCCGAAAGCTGAATATTAGAAACTAACGCCAATACCCTACCCAAATCATCGTCCGTTGGTCGAACAGTCACATTAAAAGATAACTCCGCCCCCTCAATTGCCTTGGGCAATTTATTAACACTCCAAGTTATCTTATTTGATTGGCTATTATAGATCACGTCTCCTACGGTATGCTGTTCTTTATTAGCCCAACCAATATTATTTGGGAGTGTGGTGGTAACCAATAGGTCTTCAATATCATGCAGGTTGTTTGCCAATTTTAATCTAATACTATAGCTTGATTCTTCCCCAACCCTTGGCTCAATCGGACCAAGACCCAAAGGAACATTGTCTTCGTTATAATACATCACCGCCGATACTAGTCCCAAGTCTGAATTGATCGAGTTAACAATAGTCTTACTACTTACAGTAGAACGACCACTGATCTCTCCCTGCTGATCAGCCATCGCTTCAATATGACTATCTACACTAAACTTTCCAATATCTGGATCATTGATTACTGAAACATCCTTGGCTCGAACTGTCCAAGAAATCTGCCCTTCTTCATCTGGACCTAATTTTAATAACTGAGGCACTTCGCGACCAGTCCAAGTGATAGTATTGCCCTGCCATTTACCATTAGTTTCGTCACTCATTGTCTGCCAATCAATAATCTCCGAATCTAGAGTGGCCACAACCTCAATATTTTCTAGGTCTTCCTGCCCGGTATTTTTGTAATTAATTGAATAGACCAATAATTCTCCGAAATCTATTGCTTGATCTTCTGCCGAGCTATTAATAATAAGCCCCAAGCTCAATTGATCACGAATTATATTAATAACATGAGTCTCCTTATCCTGAGGATAATAATCACCTTCTTTGTTTAATAAAACTTGGGCCTTAAATTCATAATTACCACCAGCGGTAATCGCCGAACAATTCCCCCGAATTTTTATCACATCACTAGCGCCAGCCCTCAAGGTATTAATACTCCAGATATTATTAGTTCCATCGTTTGTTTCTGGTTCCGAAGACTCTAATACGAACCCCTCTGGATATTCTAGAATAACCTGCAAGTCATTTAAATCTACCTCACCCAAATTGGAATAACCTATTGTATATTCTAAATCTTGATTAGCTAGGCTTTTATCTGGACCATCAATATCTAACCCCACAACAGATGAGCCAACCGCAACGTCAATTATTGTCTCTTGCTTATAGACGGCATTAAACCCAGATGGTTTAAAACTTAACGCCCCTCTGAAGGTTTGGACTGAGTCTAGAGCAGCAACCATCTTTCCAGTCAATTCAATTTTTTGTGTTTCACCGGTTCTTAAAATATTAAAACTCCACTTGTTAGATTTCTCCCCACTAGCAACTGGTTCTGACGTTACATACTCAAAATTATCAGGATAAAACAACTCTAATTCAGCATTATACAAATTTACCTTTTCTTTATTAGTTAATAAAACAGTATAAACTGTTTCTTGCCCAGAAATCAAAGTAATCGGTGCTTCAATTTGCAAAGTAATCTTTTCGTTTGTAAAACTATCATTATCTACTCCACCAAATACATAAAAACCAACAGCTGTAACTGCCAGTAGAATTAACAGAAAAGCAATCAGCACATAAATCGTGGTTTTCCACAAAGATCGCTGAGTCTTATCGAGTCGGCTCATGTCTGGAACCTTACCGTTACCATCAGTATAAACTTCTTTTAATTTTTTATTAATATCGAGTCGTTTCTTTACCAGAGAAGATTTATTGTCTTTTTTTCCACTACCACTACGAATGAAAATCTTTTTACTAGTAAACCTAGGAGTTCTATTAGCCATAGTATTTAATTTTTTGTATTTAGCCACCGCTAAAAGCGGGGTCCCGCCAACGGCGGTGATATTTTGTATTAAGTCCCGGTACCATAGTCCTTCGGGCTAGCTACGGGATAAATATTTTGTATTTAGTATTTTGTATAACAATTAAAATATATAGCAAACGAGATTATTATTATGAAATTCTTCAGACGACTCGCGCAGTTGGTCTATTTTAAAAAGTAAAGTTTGTAAAATAAAGTAAATCCTGCTCCAATTCACCCTTATATATTATTTCATTACTATTTTCATCATACGCATCTGGATAAGATAATTCTCGATTCAATTTTGATGGATAGGTCACGTGAGATACTACATTATCGGTGCCACTGCCAGATTGCTTCTGAATCAATAAACTATAAGAAGCATTACTTTGGTCTGGCCAGATAGAATCCTTAATCTTGTCTAACATACCTTCTGGCATCTCCTTGGTCAAATCCAACTTAAATGGCAATTTATATTTTACTACAATTTCATTTGTCTGCCCCGGCGAAGTAACCAACCAATTGGCAAATACCGTTTTGCCATCCTCAGTATAAATCCGAGTATTGGAGCTCACATCAATATCAGCGTTGTTCTCAATTACCAGTCGCTCATCATCCGTCAAATAATCTTCTACTTTTCTAAATTCCTCTAAGAGTGGAGAGATAAACCCATTGGCACTAATTAATTTACTGCCCAAGGGTACATAAAATCTCATATAACTTCTATTTGGGAAATCAGTAAAATCTCCCTCTATAGGACCATAATGATATCGTTTCACAATCAAAGTGTCAATAATTGTGCCATCGCCAAGTATTTCAGCCTGATGACCAATATCTTGAATAACTACATTATCTGTCTTACCGCCAGCGATATTAGTATTTACAACAGATAAAAAGTCTGACTTAGAATCCTTTAAGTCACCCGCCCAGCCTTGACTAGATACAAAACTTTCAAGCTCATCGTCATCAAAATACATCAAAATATCTCTCTGACTCAATCCGTCATTAATAATAGATAGTAAATCCAAAACACCAGTTGGCGGGATATTTAAAACTCGATCAATGATTTCTGGAGCGATATCACCTAAAATCTTTTTTGGAGTTCTCTCATCCGCATATTCAATCTCTACTTCTTTTTGTAATTCATCTTCAAAGTTTGCCATAGTAATTGTCTTGGCATAATCAGGCAAATCAATTGGTCCGATCACGCTAAGTAGATTACCAAGCCAATCAGAATTTACAGCAATCACACCGTCAACAGTTGGACCACCACTTTTGCCATAGAACCAAGAAATATTCTCGGCTGATTTCGGCCAACTTGGCCACCAATTAGCATCTTGAAATTCCCATCGTGGATTTACCAACTGCATTGGCTCTGGTGACTTGATCAAATGATTAGCACCGGCTCTAACGTCATAAGTACCGCCACCAGGAATTTCAATATTTTCTATTTGACCAGATTTAATATCCAAAAGAGCATAACTACCCATAAAACCACCTGTCGCCCTAAGTTCATTGTCATTTTGGAATACCAATAGATATCGTCTCAAGTCATTATCACCCAAAAAGTTAATAGCAAAATCAGCCGTCCTGTCTAATTCTTCTAGCCCTTGGATAAACAACGGTAATGTTTGTCTGAGCTTTTCAAACTCATCTTTATTTTCTTTTGGTAAATGACGCGATTTTACATTATCGAGATTAGACCGTGCCATTTTCAATTCACTCAAGGCAGAATTAACTTCAGATTGGAAATTTTTGGCCCTGCTAGTTATGGAAAGTGATGACTCGCTACTCATTTCACTTAAACCACTGACCAAATGCTGGCCAGCAATCGATAAATGTTCACCCAATTCCAATAAATTTTTACCACTCTTGTATGTATTACCAAATGGCGATTTACCTGCCATAACAGTTAGAAATGACCTTATCTCATCTAATTGATTTTGAGCTGAAACAAAATGACCCTGAGCATTGATAATATATTCTTGTGCTCCATCAAATTCCAAAGCAGCTAGCTGAGACTGAGCCAACCCCAAATTAACAATAGCATTTTCTGCTTCTCCTAAAACTAATCCTCTAGTTTGTTGAATTCTGTTTAAATAGTCCGGCACAGCAATAAACATCATTGCAACAACTATAACTATTGCGCCACCAAAAGATAATCTGCCAAAAGATAACCTCTCTGGCCAATGTGGCCTAAACTGCTTAACTTTGGACACCTTTGGTTTTGGTAATTCAATTTTCGGCAATTCCACCCTTGGCAAAGAAATCTTTGGCAATTTAATCTTTTTTAAAACCTCAACAAGCCCATAAAAATAACCAAAATCGATCTTAATTTTATCCACTCTTTTCTGTTTTACTTCTACTTTTATTGGCTTTTTCTTCGAGTGATATTTAATAATTGTAGATTTTGTTTCGTCCCTAAATTCAACAATTTCATCTTTATTCTTTTCATATTGAGCCTTTGCGCTCTCTAATTTTTGATAAACCCCTCGTCCTGAAGCAATCAATGCACTATCTACCATCTCTCCAAGCCTGGTGGAAGATTCAACAATAAAATTAAATAAATTTACTAAAGAAACCTCTTGCCATAAAAGCAAGTGCTTCTCTGTCGAAAACTTCTTGGGCATCAGAGGCAACTTCGGAGATATATCTACCCGCCTAAATGGTAATATAAAAGTTCTAACAAATTGACGATAAGCAACTTTTATGAAGTTAAGAACCTCACTTTCTTTAAAAGAAAAGAATTCTAAAATATGAAATTTGGACAGAAACTCCCCCGCAGGCAAGCCATCGTATAAGGACTTAGAATCATTAACTGGAGGTTCAACATGTTCAATTCTTTTTATCTTTGACAAATCTAATCTATGCGGAGACCGGTAAGTATCCAAAGATGTTTTGGCAACGTTAACTTTAACGATTTTTCCCTGCCTCGCCGGAGCTTTGGCGGAGGCGGGCCTGCCTCGCCGCGATGAAGATAAGGCGGGTCGACTTCCGCCTTTAACCGTTGTCCGCTTTTTTCTAACAGGAGCTTTCTTAACCGCCCTGTTAGTTGTAGTTTTTTTCTTTGTTGGCACCTTCCAAAATAGTAAATAAAGGTTTAAATTTCCGCGTAATTAAACCAGCTCTCTTTTTATTAAATCAATAATATTATAACACAAAGCAAGAGGTAATCACAACCAAAAAAAAGAGAGTCCGAAAAACCCTCAATCATTTAATATATCTTATTTGCTATCAGACAAATACAACTTCAAAATCTCCTCTGCCATCTTCTTCCAAGAATATTTCTTATAATTTTTATTGCCCCTTTCTATTAATATCTCTCTTTTTTTCTTATTCATCAATAGCCCTGAAATCTTATTAGCCATGTCCATTATATTTTGCGGATCAAAATACTCTACACTACCCCCAATATCTCAGGCAAGCATGTCATATTAGAACTCACTACTGGAAGTCCTTGTCTCTGAGCCTCCAGTGGCGGCAATCCAAATCCTTCAATGAAACTAGGAAAAACATACAAGCTAGCCCCTTGATACAGGCAAGGTAAATCTTGATCTGAAACATAACCCGTTAAAATTATACGTTCACCTAAATCAAAGTTACCAATAAAATCCTCCAGCCGTTCATAGAAAAAGTTTTTTCTACCAACCAAAACTAATTTTAGCTTGGGGAACTTAGGAATAATTTCATTAAAAGACTGAATTAGTCCCTCTAAGTTTTTATGCGGATAAGCCGACCCAACATAAAGCAAGTAGTCTCCAGTGACCCCCAAATCTGCCAAAACTTTATTGCAATCAACTTCATCCTGATCCTCTACTTCATCTACCCCCTCATAAATAACTTCAATTTTACTATCATCAATCCCCAAGAGCTTAATAATGTCCTTTTTTGTGAATTCAGACACGGCAACAATCTTTTCGGCTCGCTTCGCTGCTCTTTTTACAACTAGATTATATAAAGATAACTTTATTTTATATAAAACAGGATTTAAGGTAGTCGCCCGACTATCTGGATAATGAGAAATAATCAAATCATGAATAGTTACAATATACTTACCCGAATAGAATTTAGGAACATTGAAATGGGTAAAGTGCATTAGATCCACCTTATGTTTTTTAATTACCTTGGGAAATAATACCTGTTCACCCCAACTGTAGGCCTTGAAATCTGCTAAAGCCCTATCAAAGTTACTATTTTGGGTTTGATAGTCATCAAAATTATCTCGACCCAAAAACACCACGTATTTATTTTCTAAATCTGTTTTTTCTAACTCTTCAATTAGTTTTTTGATATACCGACCAATTCCACCATGCTTGGTGCCATAGAGTCGAGCATCAATTCCGATTCTTGCCCCGTTAGATTGTCGGTTTGTTTTATCTCCCATATCTTTATATACCACTCTAATTAAAAAATAATATTATAATTAAATATAAACTATCTAACTGGGGTTCACTCCTTAAGGTTATTAAATAGTTTTAATGTTTCTTCGGCCGCCCTTGCCCAATTAAATCCCTTTGTTAGTTCTAATCCCCTAGAAATTAATCTATCTCTAAAATCCTTATCATCTAAAACCGACTTAATCCCCATGGATATCTCTACTTCATCATCAGGATTAACCAATACGGCAGATTTTTGACAAATTTCTAACTGCGATGAGTTTGCCCCAGCCACAACTGGAGTCCCACAAGCCATTGCCTCAACGATTGGCAGTCCAAACCCCTCATAATATGACGGATAAACTAGAAGTTCGGCCAGATTATACAAAGCCACCTTATCAGCTTCATCCACATAACCAATCATGTTAATTTTATCATTCTTTCGGCTCTTTTGATATACCCTCGCATTTTTCCAGCCACCGCCTCCACTAATCACTAATTCGCACCCACAACCGTCCAAATTATATGCATCAATTATTCCCTCAATATTTTTTCTTGGCTCAATGGTCCCCAAAGACAATATAAACCTTTTTGGCAGGTTATATTTTACTCTTACTCTCTCCAGAGCCTCTTGATCGATAATTGGCTTAAACTTTTCATCCACCCCTTCATAAATTACACTTACCCGATCGGGATTAACTTTATTCAATCTAATAATGTCATTTTTTGTACTACCTGAGACCGCAATCAACGCATCTGCGCTATTGATTGTTTCCCGCCAATTAATCGCGAAGTGCCAAGCCCGCATTTTAAAATTAAAAAACTCTGGAAAATGAGCAAATGACAAATCATGAATGGTAATAATCTTTTTTGTCTGCTTACTTAGAGCACAAAAATTCAAATTAGGAACAAAAAATATATCCACTCCCCCAATCAATTTATCCAACTTTGGCCATTTAAAGATCATCAAAGACAAGTTTAATAACTTATTAGGGCAATGAAAACCAACATATTTAACATTCTTATAATTAAACTCTGGCAAATCATTTCTTTTTGATGAATTATAGAAAAGAAAGTATTCATTATCATGATCTATTTCAAATAAGTTATGCAAAAGATTCAAGGTATAAAAAGCTACCCCCGAATATTCCCCTCCCATCAAACATCTTGCATCAATTCCTATCTTCATATTGGCTAACAATATTCTTGATTAAATTTCTAAACCGCTCAACACTAAAACCCTTTGCATGATTTCTAATCTCTTCACTATTATATTTTTCTTCTTTAAATCTAATAACAGAGTCCGCAATTTCTTCCCACCATTGATAATCAAAAAACTCACCTGTTATTCCCTCCTTAATCGTTTCAGTCGCTCCACCTGCCCGATAAGCCAAAACCGGCCTGCCAGAAGCCATCGCTTCAATGGTAGTAATGCCAAAATCCTCTTCTTGGGGGTTTAAATAAGCGATACAATTAGCATAAAGCCACCTTTTTTGGCTGTCACTCACCTTGCCCAAGAATTCTACATTACTTTTAGCAATTTTCTTTAAATATTTTTCCTCTGGTCCAACACCAAATATTTTCAGCGGGATACCTAGCCTAGAAAAAGCTCTAACTACTAAATCAATTTTTTTGTATGGCACAAACCGACCGCCCGCCAAATAAAACTTTTTAGGGTAAGGGCTAACAAAAAATTTATCCGTTTCAACTGGCGGATAAATCACTTGACTATCCCGGCTATAATACTTCTTAATTCTAGTCTTAACGGTTTCAGAATTTGCGATAAAATGGTCTACTCGATTAACTGCAATAATGTCCCACAGCCTTAAACGATTTAAAGTTAATGGCAGGATACTTTTAATAATCGGGTTAGCTCTAAGTTCCTTAATATATGAGTGAGGATCGGTCCATAGATATCTAGTGGGCGTATGACAATAACAAATATGTATCGCACTGGGATTGGTAATTACCCCCTTGGCAAAGGCGGAAGCACTAGAGATCACAATATCATAGTCCATTAAATTATGATTTTCGGTAGCCAAGGGCATAAAACCCACCCACCACTGATAACGAGACACCCCCAAGGGCATCTTTTGCAAAAAAGATGTTCTGATATCGGAATTTATGAAAGTCGGATTAGTACGCTTTTTATCAAAAATCAAAGTAAAAATAGGCGCTTCAGGGTACATACCCTTAAGCACCTCCAAAACTTTTTCAGCTCCCCCATCCTGAGCCAAATGATCATGAACTAACGCAATCTTCACCTTCTTTTTCATGAAGATAGTTTAGCTAATTTAACAATTTTTGACAATTGACAGAATAGAAGTGTTGTGCTATAAAAGTATTGGAATGATTGCAAAGCGTTCTTTAGGTAGTCAGCAAAGGGAGACTCTGACGATGAAAGTGACAATATCACTGCAAAATCCGCGAAGCTCAGCTGAGGAAGACCTCCTAGCAGAGCGACTGTTACTCTTGTGGAAAGATCCGACGGTTCAGGCGGCTATCGGAGAAGAAATGGAATGGGCCATACAATTCTCAAGAACGAAGAGAAGCAGTCTGGTCTTGCCAATCACTGTTGGTTTTTCCGATATCCCGGCAGACATGCCCAATGATTGTCCCTTCCCTATAACCCGCACACTGGAAAAAGCCATCGCCAAAGTCGTCGAGCATATTCTCCTGCCAGGCAAGCAGGCCGTGATCGACATCAACATCCAGTGCGGGACTGACTCATACAATCGTGTATCACGAACCATGGCAAGCGGCAACGACCATAACAGATCACAACCGCCAAGCCGCGATGGAGCTGTTTCAATCGCCAGCTAACGACAACACGCGTCCGACCATGGCCCACATCTGTGGGTCCTGGTCTCTTTTTTTGTCGCTTGCGACAAACCCCGCTCTTTTGTTTAGAGAAGAGCGGGGTTATATCATTAAAATGACAATAAAAGGTGACTGTCCCCTTTTCTTAAAAGATAATTAGAAAAATATTCCCTCCCCTTGTTTTAAGGGGAGGGTTAGGGAGGGGTTTACAAATCAAACCTAACGGCTAAGTCATGACTTAGCCGTTAAAAAAAGAAAAGCCGCGACGACGCGCGGCTTTTGTGAAGAACACTGTAGTTCACTACTGATTTTTGCTCAAGGGTGGAGCAATCATCGAGATGTCGAAGGTCTTCATCATGAATTTAACAGCGTCTTTATTGCCAGCCTGAAAGTCTGACTCCAGAGCAATCCCATAGCCGTCATACCCTAAGGTTGCCAACCCACCCAATATGCCAAAGGCGGCAAAATCGAGAGGATCAACAATTGACTTCCTATTGGAATCCAGTTTCTCGGCGAATAACTGGATATTCTCTTTAACGATGGGGGCAATCGCCTCTCGGTAAATGAACACCTGGTCAGCCACCTTCATCACAAACTCATCAAGTCCATCGGACTTACGGACCCCATAAGAAGTCAAGAAGCCACCCAAGGAAATGACCAACTCTGGAGTCCCCAAGTCACTGATAACCCGGCTGATCATTTCCTGATACTTGGCATCAGACCCAATAACCAACGACCAAAAAGAACCATGGTGGGGGTTATCTGTATTCAACAGTTTCCTCAAGATGTCCTCTTTTTTTGCTTCGTCTTTGGACCCCTCATATCTAAGAGTCAAATCGTTAACTCTCATCACCTCCTGATTGTGTTTCCGGAGGGCATCAATCTTCTCAATGTTCCTTCGAATCTCAGCCTCTCTCCTAGCCTTCAGCTGAGGATTTTCACCACAGCCAAAACCAACAACCAGAATCGTCGTCATTAAAGTAACTGTCAACTTGTTCATTCTCTTGCCCCTTCTCAGTTTGTTTAGGGCCTAGCCCCGTTTCAAAGAACCTTACTCAGTTTTTCTCTTTTTCAACACCGCCAGTGGTGTCTTAAAAAGTATCATTAAATCGAGCTTTAAGCTCCAATTTTCCATATACCATGTATCTAACCTTATTTCTTCTTCAAAATCAAGATCGCTACGGCCAGATACTTGAGCCATTCCAGTCATCCCCGGAAATATAGTCAAAACCTTACGGTGGTGAATAGCATATTTGTTTACTTCCTCCACCTCATGTGGTCTAGGCCCAACTATACTCATCTTGCCAATAAATACATTAAATAATTCAGGAAGTTCATCAATACTAAACTTTCTTATCACTCGTCCAACTTTCGTAATTCGAGGGTCGTCAGCAAATTTAATCATTGGCGTTCCCTCTCTTTCGTTTTTATGTTCTTTCAAAAATTGCTCATCAAACCGATACTTGTGAGCATCTTTGATCATTGACCTAAACTTAAAGTAAGTAAAGGGCTTACCAAGTCGACCAATTCTCTTGTACTTGAAGAATATTTTACCTCGAGAATCTATTTTAATCGCCAAAACCACTACTAGCATCACTGGCGAAAGAACAATAATGAAAACAGTCGAAGCAATGATATCAAAAATACGCTTTATTACTCTTCCCCAACCATCGAGTTTAGTTTTTTTCACTTCAATAATCGGCAAACCCGCAATAGTATTAATTTCAAAGTTATTAATTGGAAATTCAAAAATATCTGCTACATATTTCAAAGTAATATGATTAACATAAGAAAAGTCATTTAATTGGTTTCTGGCTTCGGCAGTTAAATTTGGAGTTGCTACTAAAATTTCATCAAACTGATCTTCTTGAGCCATTTTTGTCAGCTCAATAAATGTTTGTTCATCAAGTCCAACAAGATGCTTTACTACTATAAATCCAGACTTGATATTTTTACTAAACTTTTCAATCGATTCTTTAGCTACTTTAGTATCACCAATCACAACCACTCGATGAACTCCAATATTATATTTATATAAAAAGTGTTGTAAAAACCTAATTAGTCCTCGACCAACTACAATAAACAAAATACTAAAAAACCAACCGACTAAAATAATAAATCGAGAATCAAATCAACTACGACTGAAAAAGAAAACAAACATCATAATCATTACCGCAGTAGAACTAGCCAAAAGAATACTAGATAATTCATCAATCAAGCGCCTAGTACCTTTCATTGAGTAAAGACCAGCTATCATAAAGCTGCCAACCCAAACTAAAGCCACCAAAAATAGCATTTCAAAATAGTATTCAAATGACAAATCAAAAATGACCGGCCTAATATCTTGAACCGGTTGCCAATATCTAATATAAAATGCGGATATTCCCGCTAAAATGACCATTAAGTAGTCAATGGGCACTAAACTAGCGGAAATTGCTATTTCAGATCTTTTCATTAAATATAATTAAATATCTATAATTAACACAATATTATACCAAATTATAGCATAAATTTCAAGGGTTAAGAAAAGCGCCGAAGGTCATGGTCGACCAACGGCGCATCTACCGGCCTAACTAGATTTTGTGTCGCTTAGCTACATTTTGTGACTACGCCGGGTTCTCCCGCTCGGAAAGTAGGGCGTGGTGAGCTGTGGCCACAACTCGTCCGGATGCCATACCCAGAGAAATTGGCCCTGAACCAGAGCCAAACAGGCATTTTTAGTATACATAAAACACTCATCAAAAGTCAAATAAAAAAGCGCCGCAGGTTAAAGTCAACCAACGGCGCGAGTGCCAGCATCTGCAATATCTCAAGATCAAGGCAACGTTATGTGTCTTTGAGCTGGCGGCCCCTTTCGCCTCCCCTTGCGGGGAAATTTCGGTCCGGCCCAAGACCGATCGCACTTTCAGTATATATTAGCAAAGACATTAAGTCAAACAAAAAAACACCTCCCGGAAGCAATCAAAGGTACCTGGTACCTTTGATTTGAGATTAAAAAACACCTCCCGAAGGAGATGTTTTCTATTGCTTGAACAAGTATCATAAGCCGAATTCTGTTCTCACCGAAGTGAGTGTGATTATCTATCTGGGACAACTGTTGCCAGCTGCCTCATGCGTCTTGTTGTGGTGTTGCCACCACGACTTGCATCAGGTAGAGTTTACCACAAACCGTTATCACTAACGGCCGAGTTATGTAGCATTAGTTTAAGGAGATATCTCTTTCTTAATCCAATACACCACAACACTTTTCACGTTTCGCGAAATCGTAAGATCTCGCTAGTATAGTCTCTGTGGCACTAGTCCTCATCTTACCTTACAGTAAGACGGGTGGGCGTTACCCATTACCATGACCCGCCTTGGGCGGGGATGTTCGGACTTTCCTCTCCCTATCCGAAGATAAGAAGCAATCACTCAACTTATTCAAGCGATAGAATTATAGCAAAATAACTAGGTTATGTCAAGGCTTCGTCAATTGCTTCATTAACTAACCGGTCTGCATCTTTATTTTCTTCACGATATATATGTCTAAAACTAATCTTTTTAAATTTAAGTTTCAGATTCCACACTTTTACAAAAAGCACTGCCAAATCCTTATTCTTAACTTTATATTCCTGGTTCAACTGCTTAACTACCAATTCAGAATCTAAAAGACACTCAGCTTCTTCCACATTTAATTCAATTGCTTTTTCAAGCCCAAGAATAATTGCCTCATATTCTGCTTGATTATTAGTAGCTTCACCAATATACTTTTTGAATTCATGTTTCTTTCCTTCAACTTCAACCACCGCCCCAATTCCTGCTGGCCCCGGATTCCCTCTTGCCCCTCCGTCGGTGTGTAATATAGCTTTTGACATACTTATGTGTTTTATTGACAAAAATACTTATTTATTATAGCATACAAACAAATTCCTGCATGCATGTGTAGGTAGTTTTCGGCCCAATGTCGAAAACAATGGCACGGCTAGAGCCCGTCTAGTCAGCTCATTTCATGGAGGATTGTCGCATGACAACCGCAGGCAAAAAGAAATTGACCCTACTTACCATCCCGAGGGGAGAAAGAACTCCACAAAATTGTCGAATGTGGAACATTGAAAAAGGCCCAACAATACTACGCATTAGCAATAGTATGAATACAACAAGCATTGTTGATTTCTTACTATGTCCAATTTCCCGAGTAGGTTCATCAGTAATACTATTACGCAGTATTGTTGTTGAGTGGAAAATAAATGAGGAAGACTGGCTCTATTTACCGGAACTGGGCAGTCAAGAATGGAAAGACCCAAGACATTGGGATGGTATCCCCGTTACAACCGCAAGACACAATCTGACAGTCATCCCCATTCTCCAACAACCGACGAGTGACTTTCCTGAAAAGTTTCTAGATAAGGTCTTTGATATGGAATGGAACACTGAAGGCCATAAAGGAACAGCTTGGTGTGTTCTCTGCTAGACATCGACCCAACGCCCCGCACTCATCGTAGTGCGGGTCTTTTTATTTGTATAATAATAATCCAACGATTCTGCAGCATTAGACCCCAGTTAAATATTTCCTCGCCCAAGGCGAGTTCAATTTAACGGGGCAAGAAATTTCAGGAACAAAATTAAATAAAATGGAGTGCTAAGTCGACCATTCTGTTTGAGCCCGCAGGGCGAGTCATGGCGACTAACGAACATTTTGTTTATATTTCTGTCTGAAATTATTCGTCGCTGCGATTTTTTGCGCCACTTTTTTCTAAAAAAAGTGGCAAAAGAAAAAATATTAAAATTAAAAATTATTGGCTTAATTTTAAGTCAATAATTTTAAGTTGCAATTCTCTATTTCCATTCCACTCATTTACATCAATTTCACAAACAACATCAATATGATCCCCTTTATTTAATTGACCATTCCACTCGCCAAACCCAAATCCAATCAATTTATATATTTTAGCATTACCATCTTGGGTAACCATCATTCTCAAATGCTTTCCGTCTTTGCCCACCAGTTGAGACTGCTCAACCTTCGCTTTTTTGATCACAAAAAGTGGCTTTTCATTTCCCTCTCCAAACGGCTCAAATCGCTCTAATTCATCCCACAGTTCCCAATTCACATCTATTAGCTTAATCTCCGTGTCAATGGCAATTTCAGGCCTTAAATCCACATCTTTTAACTGATCATTAGCCAGTTTTGTCATGTTTTTGACAAATTTATCAAAGTTCTCTTTCCCCTTCACCTGAAAACCACCCGCTTGAGCATGACCACCAAATCGCACAAAAATATCTCCACAATTTTTCATTGCATCAGTGATATCAAATTCAATTACACTTCGACATGATCCACCAAAAATATCCCCTCTTTTAGACACTACCAGAGTTGGTTTGTGCATCCGATCACAAATTCTACCAGCTACTAGCCCCACCACTCCTTCTGTCCATTCATCTCCAACTGCCCAAATTACTTTATCTTCACTCTGCTCATCAATTTGACTAAGCGCTTCTTTTAGCATCTTGTCGGTAATCACTTGTCGATCTTTATTATTATTTTCCAAAAAGTCTACTAACTCATTTAGTCTATTTTCATCACCGACAGTTAAAAGTTCATAGGCCACCGTTGCATCTTTAATTCTTCCGGCCGCATTTAATCGTGGTGCTATCCTCCAGCCAATTAATTGAGTGTCAATTACATTCATAAAACTACTCTTGGCTCGCTCGATTAACATCTTTAATCCCGGTTTATTTGTTTTTTCCAAAACATCCAAACCATACTTAACTAATATTCTATTTTCACCAATCAAAGGCACCATATCCCCCACTGTCGCAATGGCTACTAAATCTAATAACCATTTTTCCCAACCAATAACTACATCACCAATTCCATTTCTGTTTGCCTCAAAAAGAAGGGCCTGAGCCAGCTTGAAAGCTACTCCCGCCCCACAGAGCTTGTTAAATGGATATCCAGAGTCTTCAAGAGTAGAATTTAATATTGAATATGCTTTTGGTCTTTTAATTGGCTCTTTATGATGATCAGTGATAATTATATCTACTCCGCCTTCATTTAATATCTCAACTTCATCATAATTACTAATTCCACAATCTACTGTAATTACCAAATCAAATTCATAGTGAACCATTCCGCGAACTGCTTCCTCATTCAAACCATACCCTTCTACATCACGATACGGTATTCTAATTTCTACATCCAATCCTAGTTTTTTAAAAGTGTAATATAAAATTGCGGTAGAAGAAACGCCATCCGCATCGTAGTCACCATAAATCATTACTTTCTCTTTTTTTTCAATTGCCTCAAAGATTCGATCGACAGACTTTCTCATTTCTTTAAATAGAAATGGATCTAAAATCTGTTCATCATAATTTGGATTCAAAAAATCATCAATTTCTGATTGATCTGTTAATCCTCGATTATATAAAAGTTGCAAAACAACATCATTAATCTCTGGAAATTGACCTCTCAGACTATCGTCAATTATATCTTGTATTTTCCATTTTTTTTGCATAATATAGTTTTGTAGTTATCTAGATTTTCGCCTACGCGAGGTTGATAATATAATGTCATTACGCGGGAGTCCGCAGACAACCACGACAATCCCTCACTATATTTACGAGATTGCCACAGTCGCTAAACCGCTCCTCCCGCCTGCCATCCGCCTTGAGCCGTCAGGCGACTGGCGGGCACGGTCGCAATGACAATACATTTTGACAAAAAATAAATAAACAATTATTATTAATCTATGAATATAAGAAAAAGAAGAATAAGAATAATTTGGGGTATCATTGTCGCCATCATGGTTTTATCGATGGTTCTTTTCACAATTGCACCGGCGTTCTACTAGAAAAGAGAAGTTGAAATGACTGCAACCTCTTGTGTGCCAGCAAAGATTGAGTCCGAACTGATTACCAATCTCAAGTTCACCGTCGCCCTTGTTTTATTCGCAATTTACGTGATTTTTATTATGCCATTTGACCCAGAGGAAGACGACGACTAGAACAACGGCGCTAAATGGCTAAAATTCACCATCCCAAACCCGTCCCTCACTTTCGTTTTAATAAAAAAGTGAGGCGATGGGTTATTTTTTTAATACTTTCAAAAACACATCAGCAGGAATATCTACCCTGCCCATGGCCATCATTTTCTTTTTACCTTTTTTCTGTTTTTCTAATAATTTCTGTCGCCTTGACCAATCACCGCCGTATAGCTTGGCAGTTACATCTTTTCGAAGAGCTGAAATCCGATCACCAGCAATCACCTTCCCCCCAACTGCGGCTTGAAGCTTTACTACAAACTGTTGTCTAGGTAAACTTTCTTTCAAAGTATGTACAATTCCCTTTCCAACTTGAAAAACTGAATCTTTATAGGTAATTAATGACAAGGCTTCTACTTTTTCTTCAGCTACCAAAACATCCATCTTAACAACTTCCGCCTTACGATAACTATCAAAATCATAACTAAGTGACGCATAGCCAGAAGAAACTGACTTTAACTTATCATAAAAGTCAACAATTAATTGAGTTAACGGAATTGTATAATGTAAAATCGCCGTTTCTTTATCTAAGTATTCTGTATTAATATATTCCCCTCGCTTTTCAGTAGTTAACTGCATCACTGCCCCTAAGTATTGTTGGGGAGTAAAAATATCCAATTTCATTATCGGTTCCTCTACATAATTAATATAAGTTGGATCCGGATATTCCACTGGATTATAAATCGTTTTCATCTTCCCGTCATTAAAATGAACCTGAAAGGCAACGCTGGGGATTGTAACAACTAATTCTAAATTAAACTCCCTTCGAAGTCTTTCTTGAAATACTTCCAAATGAAGTAGGCCCAAAAATCCACATCTAAAACCAAACCCTAACACTTGAGAGTTTTCCGGTTCATAGTCTAAAGCTGCATCATTTAACTTTAATTTTTCAATTGCTTCCCTGAGCCGTTCAAATTCGCTACCTTCCTTACAATAAATACCAGCGTAAACCATTGGCTTGACTTCCTGATAACCCATTAACGGTTCAACTTTACATTTACCAATTGTAATGGTATCACCAACCTTACATTGACTAACATCTCTGAGACCAGTGACAACATAACCAACTTCACCAGATGATAATGTTTCTGACTTTGTAAAGCTCGGTGACAAAAAACCTACTTCTAATGAGTCCGCCAGCTGACCGTTAGAAACAAACCTTATTTCATCTTCGGCTTTAATTTCACCATCAAATACTCTAATATAGGCAATCACTCCTTTATATTCATCATAAACTGAATCAAAAATTAGGGCTCTAGTATTTGCCTTAATGTCTATTTTTGGCGCAGGAATCCTTTCGACAATCTGATCTAATACTTTTTCTACTCCTTCACCTGTTTTTGCAGATACTGCAATAACTTCATCTGCCTTACAGCCCAAAAGATCAACTATCTCCTTAGAAACCCGATCTACTTGTGAATTTGGTAAATCAATTTTATTGATAATTGGAATAATTGTTAAATTCTGTTCCATTGCTAAATACAGATTTGCCAAAGTCTGAGCCTGAACACCTTGAGTAGCATCAACCAGAAGCAATGCACCCTCAACTGCCGCCAAAGATCTAGAAACTTCATAAGTAAAATCTACATGCCCCGGAGTATCGATTAAGTTAAATTCGTAGTCCTGATACTTCATTCGTACTGGTTGTAACTTGATAGTAATTCCCCGCTCCCTCTCAATATCCATTTGATCCAATAATTGATCTTTCATACCCCGCCGACTAACAATATCTGTTTTTTCAATTAAACGATCGGCCAAGGTAGATTTACCATGATCGATATGTGCTATAATACAGAAGTTTCTAATCTTAATATTATTACTCATTTAGTTTAAAATATTTTTATATCAACAGGGCTTGTCCCGTAGCCAGCCCGCAGGGCTGTGGTACTGGGATGCTCTATAATACAAAAGTTTCTTATTTTATTCATGTTTACTTGATTTTTTTATCAATATATATTAAGCTAGTATAACAGGTTAAGACCCAAAAATCAATTAGAAAGGCGGCCAACAATGAACTTTGAAGTAAACGAAGAACTGCATTGGATCAATCCCCAAGGAGGCGTAGTCTCAGTCTTTTTCCGAGGGTACACCACAAAAAATAAGGTGGTTATTGAACTCATCAGGGATCAGGATACGGTCTTGGCTGACGAAACCGATCTGTTTCGTAGTATCACAGAAGCCAAGCTTGAGAGAGGCACAAGATCCGAAAAATCTCAAAGAGCACACACCCAAATGGTAGAACGAGTACTCATCGGCATGACATGATACGCGCTCTGAGCAAAACAAAGAGGACAATACAATGAGTCTCGTAACTGGGCAAACCGCCTTTCGCATCTACCGAAATGACGTGGTCACCGGCAAAGTCATCAGCATCTCTGAAGATAATACCACAGTTGTCTTTCTCGACGATGATGAATTCACTCCCGACAACGTCCCCCAAGACAGGGTATTTAGCACCCTAACCAAAGCCAATCACATGTTACGACAAAAACTGACCGAATCAGCTCGAGTAAACCTTGGTCTCGCCTGACCAAGCAACTGTCTCAACAAACTCACAACAAGTGATCTCATCGCGAGACAAAAAGCATCCGCGCCCCTCATCAGAGGGGTTTTATTTTTAAATTAAAAAACCCTGCCAAGCTAAGCCAGACAGGGTTAAAACTAATCCAAATACTCAAGCTCTAAAGAGCCATCATTACGCCGATAAGAAACCAACGATTCATTATCATTCATTATTGCGACAAATGCCTCAAAACTAAGTCTTTCAAGAATCATTCTAATAATAAAAAATGGCAGAGTGGGCAAAAAGACCAAAACACGCTTACGCGTATATCGGTAGCGAATATCTTCCAACCAATGCCCAACCCGATGAATAACGTCTGGCACATTTTCACCCTGAGGAAAACGATAAATAATTTCACCCTGACGTTTAGCCAAATCCTCTTGCCCAGGATAAAGATGAACAAACATTCGCCAGTCATCATAAAGATCCATTAGCCCTAAATCTTGTCCACGGATACTCAAATCAGTACTAAGCAAACATTTATTCAATCCAACCCAACACTGAGCAAAAAGCTGAAACATTTTATCAAATCTTTGACCAGATGGATAAAGAATCGCTTCCGGCATTTGGAATGAGCGACATAATTTTTTAGCCACTGATTCAAAATACATAGTTTCCGAATCAGAAAATACTAAATCGTTATGATGAAAAACCTCTTCACCCATTGTCGCTAAAATCTGAGCCACATCCAATCCACCATCGGTCACCCGAGCCCTCAAAAATGAGTGATAAATATCTTCATCACTTCTGCGACTTTGACCATAACCTAGCTCCTGACAACGACAATTGATTAAAATCAAAGCTTCTGGCGTATTCATAACACACCTCCATTGGTTATTGTGTTAAAGTGCTAAGCTCAACATTACAAAAAATATTGTCAATTGTCAACTTATTTTATATAAAAAAAACCCGACAGATGTCGAGAGATTTATATATATTCGAGAAACTAATTAATGAACTCGATCAATCTTAATTCTTAATTCTCTATTCTTAATTCACTAACCTTAACTCATCACATCCTCACTAATTCCAGACTCTTCAGTTTTAACTGCCTTAAATAACTTACGTCGCATAGATGCCATAAATATATTCATCTCTCCCATATTTAGCAAATACCCTAAAAACCAATAACCAATTAATCCAACGCCACCAGCTAAAACTCCTTGAGCAGTAATTCCTAAAAAAGTTTCAGTTTCAATATATAAATGCATCAATCTTAAAATTCCATAACTAAATAACCCAGCTCCCAAACTAGCAAATAAGATTCTTACCGTTGAACTCATAATCTTAAATCCATCTAATTTTCCAATATATTTTCTAAGAGCTACCAACAGCACCACTAAATTAAATATTGATGAAACGGTAATGGCAAACGGTAGAGCCAATATTCTTAAATCAGCAACACCTAAAAGGTCAGGTATCTTTAAGATTGCCACAACCGTAAACGAAAACCAATTCATAAAACCAAACACCCACTTTAAAAATAATAATGAAATAATATTAACCAGTAAGCTAGCCAGCCCCATATAAAATGGGGTTTTACTATTATGTAGAGCATAAAAACCTCTAACTAGTAGTGGAATTAATGCTTGGGCAAATAACGACAGAGCAAATATTGCCAGCGATGCTGTAGTAAGTCTAGTATCTAACCAATCAAATTTACCACTACCCAATATAATTCTTACAATTTGAGCTCTAAGCACATAAATTAAAACCGATGCTGGAACAACAAAAAACAAAACCTGTCTAAAGGTCGTTGAAATGGTTTCAATAAACTTATCCATATTCTTTTTGGCTGCTAAAATAGATAAAGTAGGCAGGGCCGCAACCGCAAATGAAAAACCAAATATTCCTAAAGGAAAACCTTGTAGATTATTAGCTAAATTAAAAATAGTTAAACTTCCAACTGCTAAAGTAGAAGCAACTGCCGTAACAATTAAAATATTTACCTGATTCATCACTAAGGTTAATGTTCTAGGAATCATCAAACAACCAATTTCTCGAACATATTTGTCTTTAAGGTTTAATCCAAATTTATATCGATAACCTAAAGCATGCACTGGCCAAATCTGAACTAGCATATGAAGTAATGCACCAAGCACCACACCATAGGCTAACCCATATATCCCCCAAATATCTACAAAATATAGCGCCCCGACAATAATTCCAATATTATAAAAAATCGGCGCCAAAGAATATATAAAAAATTTCTTAAATAATTGTAATACTGACCCCAGTATTGCTGAAACTGCTAAAAAAATTGGACTTAGATACATTATTCTGGTTAAAGCCACTGCTAGACCAAGCTTCTCACCAGAAAACCCAGGAGTCATTACTTGCATTACCCACGGGGTAAAAATAAATAATAATATCGAAACAATAGCCAAGCTCAAAACTAAAATATTTAAAATACTGTTAACCACCTTCCATGCCTTCTTTTTACGAAATTGACCGAGTAGCCCTGTAAAAACAGGAATCAATCCAGCCGAAATTGCACCAAGTACAATTAAATTAAATATCAAGTCTGGTAATCTAAAAGCGGCATAATAAACACCCAATACATCCCCCGCCCCAAATTCTGCCGCCAAAATTCTATCTCGAAATATCCCTAAAAGTCGACTAACCAAAGACAGCGCCCCGATAACAATCGCTGCGGAAGTAATAGTTTTAGATTGAGCGTTAATTAGTTTTCTTAACACAGAAAATAAACTTAAATATCAAAATCCAAATGACAAATCAAAACCAAAATCTTAAATCTAAAAATCTTTATTTTCTGGCTTTTGGTTTCATTTGTCATTTTTTTTGTCATTTTAATTTAGCCAATTATTTCTTTAACTATCATCAACTCTTCATTAGCCGAAACAACCAGTGATTTGATTTTACCTAAACACTTCACATTATTCATTACCTTTTTTCTCACTACTGGACTTCTTTCGCCCACCCCACCGGTAAACACAATTACATCCGCTCCACCCATAGTGACATAAAATTGACCGATATATCTAACAATATTATATACAAACATATCCAAGGCCAGTTTGGCTCTTTTTTTATCTTCAGCACTAAACTTTTGTTTCACTTTATAACCAACAACCTTCTCCCCTGCTCCAGCTAAAATCTCACGCATATCCATTGTTCCAGCAATCCCCAAAAGACCAGATTTTTTATTTAATATTTCATCAACCTGCCGAGCATTGTATTTTAAACCATTAATCAAATAAGTAACAATCGCCGGATCGATATCACCACTTCTTGTAGACATCATCAAACCCTCAAGTGGCGTAAACCCCATTGTAGTTGCTACTGCCTTACCACCCACAGTCGCTGTCATGCTACAACCGCTACCCAAATGACAAGTAATAATCTTATTGGCGTTAGTCTTTTTATTGGCTTCGATGGCGGCATATTTGTGACTTATACCATGAAAACCATAACGCCGAATATCATACTTTTCATATAACTCATACGGCAGAGCATACATATATGCTTCTTGGGGCAATGTACTATAGTAAGCTGTATCAAATATACAATAATGTTCAGCCTTTGGTAAAATCTTCATTGCCGCCTCCAAACACTTCAAATTTACTGGGTTATGAAGTGGTGCAATTCCATCATATTGATGCAATTTTTTTAAATCACTCCGACTAACATTAATAGTTTTTATATATTCTTTCCCACCATGAACTACTCGATGACCAACTTTAGTCACTTCAGTGATTTCATCGCCTAACTGATTAAACACTTCTTTTAATGCAATGGCGTGATTTTTTGCTCGGCCATTAAACTTAAAATGAAATACTTTTCGACCAATTTTATAATCAATAAAAGAACCTTGAATTCCAATTCGCTCTACAATCCCACTGACCCTTTCTGAAACACCATCAAAAATCTTAAACTTAACACTAGAACTTCCTGAATTTATTACTAATACCTTACTCATTATCTTTTTTTCTTAATTAAACAGGCAGTATCTTTTATTAATCTCGCTCGACTACACACTCCACTAGCCAAAGAAGCATTACCTTCATCGGTATCAATATGAAAAGCCGGAATAAAGTTAGCCTTAACTCTGACAATCGCTTCATTTAAAACCGTAGATCGATCACCAGCAGTTAAAATTGAAACCTTTTGATTATTTCTTAATTTCAGTTTTTTAGCAGTAATTAAATCACAATGAAAATGTCGCTTAGCAATTATCACCCCTTCTTTAATCTTTACTGAACCCTCAGGACCAATAATCATCCCTCCGGCAGATTTTTTAATATCACCAGAAATTCTAATTGGTGGCTTTATTTTCAGAGCATAAGCATCAGTCATTGAGACTTCAACTTGAGTGTGAGCACGCACCGGACCAATAATCCGCAACTTACAAGTACCTTTTTTCTTAGTTAAAAGTGTTACTGACTCTTTGGCAGCAAACTCACCCGGCTGAGAAAGTTTTTTCATCACTTTCAGTCTATAACCCTTGCCAAATAGTTTATCAACATGTTCTCTGGTTAAGTGACAATGTCGACCAGACACCTCAACTAAAAAGTTTTCCATATAGTTATGTTATGAATATATTTATTTTAACATTTTTTGGACAAAAAAAGAACCCCGCACACGCGATGCGTGCAGGGTCCATGATCTCTATGCCGGACTTAGGGCCCGACTACCTTTCGACCGGAATGGTCTCAACGGGACCTTTGACCGGAATCGAGGTCAAGCTACGTTGAGGCCCGATGTCACCTCCATCCGTCCCCGCGCCGATGCAGGGTGAGCCATCTTCCAGCCAGAAATTATCCCAATCCCACAAGGGATCGGCTTCAACCAGAGATGTCCAGCTGAAAAAGCCATAGCCGTCACAATTGCTGACGCAACAATTGATAGCCTCAGACGACTCATCATTCGCCGCCTTGAAGTTCATGAAGATTGAGTTGGTGAATACGCCGGAACCATATTTAGTCTTGGTACCCGTCGTAACACCAGCCGAATTTGCCCACAGAAGACAATTTCGAACCTCGACAAAGATAGTATAGGCCGTTATAATGCACGGCCGAGTATCGGTCTTGACGATACAGTTCTCCATGGAGAGGGCGTATCCGAAACAGTAGATAACAGAAGTGCCGAAATCGATATCGGCAACCCCGCCTTCAACTGTCAGATCGAATAGCTTCATCTCATGGACTGGTCCACCACCCCGATTGGGAGCACCCAAAGGCGTCTCCCAAGGTGAATAGTAAATCGTGTACTGGTTCATCCGACCCACAATCCGAGTCTGGTCGATACCTTGACCGCGAATTGTGACCGTTCGACCTCCAATAATCTGAAACCCGGCATAATCCCCCGAGCCCAGATCGATCGAAATATCACCTTCGGTGCTGTCAATTGCCTCTTGGATGGTGTAGTAGTATACTTCACCAATCCGGACGAAATGATCAAGGCCGAAGTCCGGAATGAAGATCACGCCTCCGGTTGGAATCGAAATCGGATCGCCACCGAAAAAGTACTCCAGGAAGTTCACCGTTTTCCGAAATGGAACATCACCCACAACCACCGACAAGGTGGTGTTGGTCATCGAGATGTTTTGATAAACGTCAAAACGAAGCGCTCCATCCCGATAAACAGCATCGAAATCGACCATCGAGAAGTATTCCGACCAGTCCATGGACAACTGGTAATGCTGCCCCTCGACCCAATCGTCGCCGGCCACCTCGATTGTGATCGGAACAAGACGCCCTTCACAGAGGTTAAAAGGCAACCGGAACTTCGGCGAAACACCATCTTTGACCGAAAACGGCACCTCGCCGGTGGAAAAAGACGGCCAGCCACTCTTGCCGATCGCGTCGGCATAGGCGACATAATCTCCGACCGGAAGATACGGAATGTCAAGGTCGAAGTACACTTCGCCACTCTCCGGGTCGGTCAAGACCTTGAACTGATACTCATCGTACCAATCCCACGGACTTGCCGTGTAAATCTGGAACTGAACCCGGTCCAACTCGCCGATCAGAACGATCTTGAGCTGGCGTGTCTCATTCGCCGTCAACGGTCGCGCCACAGAACCACCAGGCATTGTTCCGCCACCAGCCCAGGAACTTGACATCCCCGACCAGAAGACCACCAATGCCACCACCGAAACCAACACTCGTCTACTCGTCGTCATCGCTCTTCTCCTGAATTTGTTTTGACCAGAATACGTCCGATCACCACCCGTTTCTTGATGGAGGCACCGGGCCTGCCATCACGATCGACAACACGAGGCGGATTAGTCCCGAAAGGGATACGAACCCGAGACACTCGCTTTGTCATCTTCGGAGTCATCACTTCAGCAACCGGCTGAGTGACAACCGCTACGTCAGCAACCGGCTGAGTAGCCATCATTCTCGACTTAACCGTGACCAGAATGGCCAAAGCCAAGCCAGCAACACACACTGCGGATACCAATTTCATGAAATCTTCTCCTCTCAATCCGTTAAGAAAACCCGTTTTTCTAAGTAAATACCTCCTCTTTTTGATTTTCAAGGTTCTAAAACGCTCGAAAATGTTCGAACACGTATTTATATCATATTCAACTATTTTTGTCAATACAGCAATATTTTTAAATACATTCAAATTATTATCTAAATTTAAAGATAAAAAGAGGCCCTGCGCACATCATGCGTACACAGGGCCAAAAACCCATCCTCATCGCGAGGAATTCATTCACCTCGGTTTTTTGTCAGGTTTTACTGGAACAAATCGATAAGCCACTGAAGAATACACCCAGTAACCTATTCCGGGTCGAAGCTCACTCACTGATACATATACTCCATCCCACTTCCAGAGTGGAAGAATAACATCTTTACCAGAAAAAAAATCTACAGCAGGAATTCGAAAAGGTGCAGAGATATTATTCCAACCAGCAATCAAGGTGACCACCTCGTCCAAATCTTCTACATCATCACCATCAGTGTTGGCTTTTGTGGGATCAACACCACCCAAGGCGATTTCATCACCGTCAGTCAATCCATCCTTGTCAGTGTCAGAATCAAGTGGATCCGTTCCGATATTTTGCTCTTTACCGTCAGTTAAACCATCATCATCAGTATCGGGATCGTTTGGGTCAGTCCCAATAGTCACCTCCACTGAATCAGAAAGCCCATCGCCATCAGTGTCAATCGGATCAACGTAATCCTGAACAAGCGGATCATAGCCTTGTGCGACCTCATCACCATCACTCAGGCCATCTCCATCGGTATCAGCCACCAATAGATTTGTGCCTCTTTGACTTTCATCAAAATCATCAAGGCCATCTCCATCGGTATCTGAGAGAAGTGGATTGCTCAACCAAATATGAATTTCATCGTAATCTGACAATTTATCATCATCAGTATCAGAATCTAACGGATTTGTTTGGTATTGCAGAACCTCATCACCATCACTCAACCCATCATTATCGGTATCCGAATATGATGGTTCTGTCTTATAGGTGAAAACTTCTTCACCATCATTAAGACCATCGCCATCAGTGTCGGAAATCAACGGATGAGCTTCAACAACTATTTCGTCACCGTCGTTTAGCCCATCATCATCAGTATCAGTATCGTATGAATCGGTGCCAATTTCTTCTTCCTTCCACATCACTAACCCGTCATTATCAGGGTCTAATTGACCAACCAAAGAAGCAACTTGGTCCTCTTCTGAAATTAATGGCTCACCATCCATATACATGTTTATATCAGAAACAAGAACGACATCTCGATTGTTCAAGCGATTGGCAATAAATGCGTCATTACCTATAAGCCTTTTTCTACCATCACAAACGTAGTAGAATATTTCTACACCTAACTCTTGAATTATACTTCCATCTGGAAGAATGTCGCCGACTGACAATGTCCCAATCTTCTGATAATTCGATTCAAACTCTGCTCCGACTACAATTAGACGTCTTTCCCAATTGTCGCCGTAAATGTCCTCAACTGGTTCCGAGATTCTCCAAATTTTTCCCTCAGTTGAAACCACATAAACTTTTGGGCTATTATCAAATTTAATCAGTGCGCCAGGACGAACAATAACATTAATCGACTGAGTAATCTGATCAAAGTTATCGGGCAATATTGTCTGAAGCTGACCGGTAGAAACCAAGTCATCAATGCTGGTATCATCCCATGAGCCTAAAACTTCGAGAGGAACAAAATGTCGATACCCCTCATGATAATAGTATATATTCCCAAAATCATCTTTTGAACGAATCAAATCGCCATTCAGGGGATGATAATCCCTAAAATATAGAAACACACTATTTACTGCTGCACCATAACTATCAGTGCCATTGCGATTCATTTCAATATCATTGAAATAGGCATCAAAGACACCCATATTCATATAATAAATCTGTTCATCGACTACGACATAAGCCAGTACCCGATTAAACGATTTACTAAGGGAACAGCTGGTCGCGGGTCGTACTCCAGTATCACCATTTGGCCAACCAAACCCTTGACCGGTCAAAACGATTTCACCGCTCTGAGATTCTGAAACAATACTCACCGCATGGTCCTCAAAGACAGCCCATGGCTCACTATCAAACATAAACAGAGTGCCAATGCTATCAACTTGATCATATCCCCAATCTGCAGGCCAACCAATAAACACATCTGATGGCTCAACCCAACGATTAAATGGATAGGCATCAGCATTTTGGCGTCTAAAATTGACCTTCTGAGTGAACTGACCATCAACCCATCGCCAGTCAATTCGTGCACGAAATCCATCACTGCCAAATGCCACAGAGCTCATCATGACCACTAGGGCAATTACTACTTTAATTCCATTCATCATCATCTTTCTCCTTTTCTACCTTGTTTAGAACCCTATTACCTCGAAACAATAGTGTTCGATTGTCAACGAACTTGGCTAATTTTTACCATACTTTAATATATTTGTCAATGTTTTGATATTTTTAAACAAAAAACTAACGGCTAAGTATCATTTAGCCGTTAGAATTCGCTTTTTTACTTAGTATTTACTTCTTTTCTTCAAGTACTGCTTGAGCTGCTGCTAGTCGAGCGATTGGTACTCTAAATGGAGAACAAGATACATCATTTAAGCCTGTTCGATGACAGAATTTAACTGAATCTGGATCACCACCATGTTCACCACAAATACCGAATTCAATATCTGGATTAACTTTTCGTGCTTTTTCAACACAAATTTCCATCAATTTACCAACACCTTCTTGGTCAATGCTCTGAAATGGATCTTTGTCATAAATACCAGCCAAAACATAATCTTTCAAAAAACTGCCAGCATCATCACGACTAAGTCCACAACTCATTTGTGTCAAATCGTTGGTACCAAATGACATAAAGTCAACTTCCGGAGCAATTTCATCAGCCGTAATCGCTGCTCGAGGTACTTCAATCATTGTTCCCACCCAATAATCTTTTCCTTGTTCCAAACCAAGCTTAGCGCCAACTTCATCGGCAATCTTTTTAATTGCCATAAATTCTTTAACATTTCCAACTAATGGCACCTCAACCCATGGCAAAGCTTTTACACCCTCCTTAGTACTTTCAACTGACGCCTCCAAAATTGCTTCAATTTGCATTTCACTAATTTCTGGATATTTCACCCCAAGTCGGCAACCACGGAAACCAAGCATTGGATTAAATTCATGCAAGTCACTTATCTTTCCTCTAATTTTATCTTCAGTAACACTCATCTCACTTGCCATCTCAGCAATATCTTTATCTTCTTTTGGCAAAAACTCATGAAGCGGTGGATCAAGTAATCTTACAATTACAGGGTATCCGTCCATTGCTTTATATAATCCTTTAAAATCATCTTTCTGCATTGGTTTCAACTTCGCCAAAGCGTTCTTTCGACCATCAAGATCATCAGCTAAAATCATTTCTCGTACTGCCTTAATTCTATCACCTTCAAAGAACATATGTTCTGTTCGACATAAGCCAATACCTTCAGCTCCAAAGTCTCGAGCCACTTTAGCGTCATGAGGAGTATCGGCGTTAGCTTTTACTTTCAATTTTCGTACTTCATCTGCCCAATTCATCAACTTAGCAAAACTACCACTCATTTCTGGATCTTTAGTAGTAATTTTACCCAAGTAAACTTCACCAGTTGAACCGTCTAATGTAATATCATCACCTTCTTTAATTACAATACCCTTGCCAGCAATTGTGCAAGTTCCAGCCTTTTCGTCAACACTAATTTCAGAACATCCAGCCACACAACAAGTACCCATTCCACGAGCAACAACTGCAGCGTGTGAAGTCATACCACCTCGAGCAGTTAAAATACCTTTTGCAGCATGCATTCCCTCAATGTCTTCTGGTGATGTCTCAGTTCTAACCAATATTACATTCAACCCTTCTTGAGCTTTGTCATGAGCATCTTTGGCATTAAATACTACTTGTCCAACTGCTGCTCCAGGAGATGCCGGCAAACCTTGAGCCACCACTTCAGCTTGAGTCTTGGCAACTGGATCAAGTGTTTTATGAAGTAATTGATCTAATTGTTCTGCTTCAACTTTCATCAAAGCTTGTTCCTTGGTCAACACCCCTTCTTCAACCAAATCTACTGCAATATTAACCGCTGCTGATCCAGTGCGTTTTCCATTTCTGGTTTGCAAAATAAACAACCGACCATCTTGAATAGTAAACTCAATATCTTGCATATCCTTGTAATTTTCTTCCAATTTTTTACAAATACCAACTAATTTGTCGTAAATCTCAGGATTTTGGTCTTGCAACTCTGAAACTTTCTTTGGAGTTCTGATTCCCGCTACAACATCTTCACCCTGAGCGTTCATCAAGTATTCACCATAAAACTTATTTTCACCAGTAGATGGATTACGAGTAAAGCAAACACCAGTTCCTGAACTATCACCCAAATTACCAAATACCATTGCCTGAACATTAACCGCAGTGCCTAAAAGACCTCTAATATTGTTAAGTTCTCGGTATTTATTAGCCCGCGCATTATTCCAAGAATTAAACACGGCATCAACTGCCATCTTTAATTGCTCTCTTGGATCTTGCGGAAAATCAATTCCTTTAATTTCTTTAATCTTTTCTCGATATCTTTTAACAATTTCTTTCAAGTCATCATAGGTTAAATCTGTATCAAATTTAACACCTTTAGTATCTTTAACATTTTCTAAAATTTCTTCAAAGTTATGACCACCCATTTCTAAAACAACATTACCAAACATTTGAATCAACCGTCGGTATGAATCCCATGCAAATCGTGGATTTTCAGATTTGGTTGCCAGTCCTTCAACTGACTGGTCGTTTAATCCTAAATTTAAAATAGTATCCATCATTCCAGGCATTGAAACTGCAGCACCACTTCTAACTGAAACCAACAGCGGATCGTTAGCATCGCCAAATTTTTTACCAAATTCTTCTTCCACCTTTTCGATTTCACGATCAATTTGACCCTGCAATTCTTCAGGATACTTCTTGCCAGCATCATGATAGGCCTTACAAACCTCAGTAGTTAAAGTAAACCCTGGAGGCACTGGTAAACCACTGGCCACCATATCGGCCATGTTTGAACCTTTACCACCTAAAATGTCTTTACCAACTCCCTGTCCTTCTTTGAAGGAATATACATACTTTTTGTCACTCATACAATTGAACTGTTAAATTATTAAAAAGAAAAAGATCAACCAAATGGTTAATCATTTAAGTTATAAAGTAATTTTAACGCGAAATATCTCGTTTAGTCAAGAGACCGTTTTGAGCACCGATCTTAGAAATTACCGAAGCTGAGTTATTAATCCCCCATTTTAAAGCAGTCTTCACATCCTTGTCATAAATCATTGCCGCAGTAAATGCCGAGCCAAAAGAATCACCAACGCCTACTGTATCTACGCTCTTTGCTCTCTTTGCTTTATAATAATAATATTTTTGACCGTCATAGGCATAAACACCATTCTCACCGTCTGTAATTACGACGATCTCTGGACCCAAGTCAAATAGATGTTTTAATAATCCTTTAGTGTTTTTTAACTTTTTGAATTCGTAAGCTTCATCTTTATTTAAAATTAAAACGCGTACTTTTGGTAAATACTTTTTTACTCGACTCATTTGAGATAATTGTCTGCCCCCCGGATTCCAAGCAATATTTTTGCCACTTCGACAAAGCTTTTGGATAATTCCTGACCAATAGGCTTTAGGAAGTGAAGTTACATAATACCATTCACAATCAACTTTTTCCATTGGTAAATCCTTATCTCGCAAAAATTCATTTGCCCCTCGGTAACCAAACAAAATATGTTCTCTGCTTGAATTATCCACAGTCAAAACGACTGAAAACCCAGTTTGACCTCGGTTGTCCATTATAGTAAAAGCAGTATCTACTTTATTATTACGAAAATTTTTAACTACTAAATTGCCATTGTCACCATTTCCGACCCGACACACTGTTGCTGTTTTTAATCCCAATTTAGCAAATGATACTGCACTGTTGGCCGCTCCACCACCAAAACTAAAATATAACTTATCTGCTACAATTTTAGCACCATATTCAAAAGCCAACATCTTTTGTTTAGTCAAATTACCAGTTGAAACAAGCTCCCCTTCTTTGGAATAAAACATCATATCACGAGTAGCTCCGCCAACAGTAATTACATCAAATTTTTTAGGTCTTTTTCTCATATAAAAGAATCATTACATAAAAATTTTACTCTGATACCACTGAACCAAAACTTATCTTTAAAATATCCATAAATAATTTTTCAATATCTGCATCGGTCTTTGCATTTATTTCTTCCTCTGGCATCTCATAAAATCCTATCATAAGTGCTCGCTTTTGACTAACTGTCCAATCTACCTCCCATAATCTACCACTACTAGTTGGATCAAAACCACCTATCAACTCATCTTTATCGTCAAATCCATCTCCGTCACTATCTGACATTAAAAAATTTGTTCCTATTGTAGTCTCTAACCAATCATTAAGTCCGTCACCATCTGTATCGTAGTCAGATTCGTTGTCAGATTCGTAACTAGATTCATAATCTTCACTATTTATCAATACTGGTTCAGTTTCAAGTGAAAAACCCATCATCATCTCAGCCATCACCTCTTCAACTAATTGATCTGAAGTAATAAAATTAGTTGGGACAGTAATATCAAAAGTATCATTAAAATTACTATATTCAACAGACAAATCGATATCTAATTTATAAATATTTTCCTCATCAATATTTATTTTCTCATTAAATAATAATTGTGCCTTATGTACTAAATTATCTTTCTTGCCAATCCATAAAGAAATATCAATATTAGATAGTTGTTCGATCAGCTCTTCAGGGACATCGTTATAATCAAATTCAGCGTCATGAAAAACAACTTCATTAGCTTTTTTTGCCGCCTCAAACATCTTTAATCCGTCAATACTTACCTTAAATAACCTTAAACCCCCATCATCACTTGATTGAATTATATTAATAAATTGATAATCCCAATAAATGTCTTCTAATTTCTTTTGATCTTCTTCAGATAGATTAGATAATTTATCTAAATCATCAACTTCAAATTTAGTTGTCTTTTGAGTAACATCCACCTCAACCCACTGGCTATAAATTGTTGCCAAGTCAATCGGGATCATTTGAGAAACCATATCTGGTAAAGTTAAACTAGCAAGTTGCAAATACATTTTTTCGTCTAAACCAACAAAATTTAACCTGGCGTTATATTTATCTTCTGAAGAACCAAATGCTGACCCGTCAATTTCTAAATCCATCAATCCACTTGATTTTAAACCGTTACGGTTATCAAACTTTCCACTAAACATTAAATCAATACCCTGCTTCTGACCTGCCTCAATAAATACTGAGTCTGTTTTTACTACTTCAGCAGATAAACTAATGTTAGTTTTGTATTCCAGAGAATCCAGCTCAGACATATTTATAAAAGCTTGGCCAATAATTGCCTCAGAAGAATTACTAATACTATAAAAATATGCGAAAGCACCAGCTCCCGCAAGTAGAATAACTACTAAAATACTCACTACAACAGCCAAACCTTTCTTATTTCCACCACCAACATTTATTGGCTTAACTGGCACCACTGGTTCATATTTATTTTTTGTTTGTTCATTAGACACAGCTGAACCAAGATTGGGTTTAGCCTGTTGACTAACTTGCTTTTCCTCTTGAGTTGGCACCAAATCTTCTAAATCACTAGTTGGTAATTTAAAATCCATGTAATTATAGTTATTTACTAATTGATAAACTTATAACATTATACCACAGTTGCTACTCCTTGTCGCAATATGTCTATCTTCCTATCCTTCAATTTAATTAAAGTTGACGGTTTAGATTCTAGCCGACCACAATCTTCATAAAAATCAACCAAGTTACTAAAATACTTTTTAGCCTCCTCAATTGTATAAGCTGGTGTTTCACCTTCTAAATTTGCACTTGGTGCAACTAACGGACCAGTTTCTTTGATAATATTTCTCAGGTCTTGTTTATCCGGCAAACGAATAGCTAGATCCATGCCCCGATGTAAATATTTCAATTTAGGATTATCGCAAGGTAAAATTACACTGACCTGCCCTGGCCATATTTTTTCTAAAACTTTTTTTGATTCATCATCTAATTTAATTTCTAACTTATCTAAATCACTAATATCTGAAATCAAAACAATAAAAGGCTTATCTGGTCGTCTTTTTCGCACTTGATAAATCCGCTCTACTGTGCCCTCATTTAAAGCTTGGCCAACCAAACCATAGAGAGTGTCAGTTGGCAGAACTCCAATCCCACCGTTTTTTAAAATTTTAATATAGTTCATAACTATCTTTTATTTATTCTTCTTTTTCTTCTACTCGCCTTAAGCCCAAATCTATGAGCCTCTTCTCTAAGCTTTAATAAATCACCTTTAATGTTTTGAGCTAATTCCCGAATTGACTGAGGAGTACCACGAGAGAAAACTAATCGATCATTTCCATACTTTGAAATACCAACTAGTGGTATTGTTATATTCATTTTAACAAATATTTTAGCTATTGTACTAATCTGCGGAATACCACCATCGATCATTACCAAATTTGGAAACTTCCACTCTGGATGATTAAATCTTCTTTCAATAACTTCAGCAAGGGCAGCCATATCGTCCCCTGCCTTAGCTGTTTTAATTTGAAATAATCTATATTGACTACTATCTGGCTGACCATTTGAAGATACAACCATTGACCCATAAGTTTCTTTGCCCGATAGATGAGAAATATCATAACCCTCAATTCGACTAACTCCCCCACCAAACTCAATCTCATCTCTAGTAATTAAAGTAGCGTCTTGTAAATGTTTTAAGGCTCTTACCTGCTCTGGATTTTCTTTTTTTAACTTTTCAATTAATCTTTTTTTGTTACCACTCAATAACAATATAATATTTTTTATATTATTATTATAATCTACTTGAGAGATTTCATCGACACAAATCCCGGGGCACAACCCCACCTGCCGATCAAAACATGGCTTCCCCTGTGAGGCAGTGCAAGTGCTATATGGAAATATCCGTCGAATAATCCTCAGTGCTCGCTTAATCATACTGCCATTAAAATACGGCCCGAACACTTTGGCTCGACGTTGATTTATTTTTTTTAAATCTTTACCACGGACAATAATCGGCTTTGGATAATCTGCCTTGTCAATCACAATATAAATAAATGACCGATCATCACAATCTACAATATTATATTTTGGCCAGTATTTTTTAATTAAATTAGCCTCAAGCACAATTGCATCAAGTACATTGTCTGTCTGCTGAAACTTAACATCTTTTGCTAAGCTCACCATCTCCCCGATCCGAGCATCAATATTTTTTCGAAAATACTGGCTAACTCGCTTTTTTAAGCTAGTTGCCCTGCCAATATAAAGAATCTCGGCATTTTTGTCGATAAATCGATAAACACCTGGAGAATCTGGGAATTTTTTAACTTTATCTTGTAGCTTCATTAATTTATTTCAAATAACTTTTCAAATATTTACCGGTCACACTTTTGCTATCATTTGCAATCTCCTCAGGAGTTCCCTTGGCCACCACCTTACCGCCTTCATCCCCTCCCTCGGGACCAAGATCAATGACATAATCAAATGACTTAATCATATGAAGATTATGTTCAATCACTAACACTGTATTTTGTCGATCGACTAATTTATTCAGCACTTCCAAAAGCATTTCAATATCTTTGTAATGCAAGCCCACTGTTGGCTCGTCTAACAAGTAAAGTGTCTTTTTACCTAAAATATGTGTAAGCTCCTTGGCTAATTTAATTCTTTGCGCTTCTCCGCCAGATAAGGTAGTCGCACTTTGACCGAGTTGCAAATATCCCAATCCAACTTCTTGTAAAACTTTCAACTTATCGGCAATCTGCCAAATATCTTTAAAAAATCCCGCCGCTTCATCAATAGTCAAAGCCAACACTTCAGCAATATTCTTACCATTAAACTTTACCTCTAATGTTTCCTTATTAAATCTTTTCCCATGGCAAACATCACATTCCACTTCTACTGTTGGTAAGAAATGCATTTCAACTGTATTAAACCCTGCTCCTTGGCAAGACTCGCATCTCCCGCCAGGACGATTAAATGAAAATCTAGATAAGGTAAAACCTCTTTCTCGCGCTTCAGGAAGCATCGAAAAGAAATTTCTAATTGGCGGAAATATACCAGTATAGGTATCGGGGTTAGATCGAGGAGTTCGGCCAATTGGTGACTGATTAATCATCACCACCTTAGTAATATACTCACTACCTCTAATTTTACTAACATTTTCTAATTTTGGATTACCCCGACTGTTTTTGACTTCCTGTAAATTTTTATAAAGTACATCATACAAAAAAGATGATTTACCACTTCCAGAGACGCCAGTAACCCCCACTAATTTTCTTAAGGGAATATCTACTTGAATATTTTTTAAATTATTTGCTCGCGCCCCAATAATCTGCAACTTTTCCGTGTCACCATCACGTCGTTTTTTCGGTACTTCAATTTCTCTTTTTCCCTGAAGATAATCTAAAGTTAGAGATTCACCATTATCTGTACCCTTAAGAAGATCTGCAGTTTTACCACTGGCAACTACTTTTCCACCATGCACACCAGCCAAGGGGCCTAAATCCACCAACCAATCTGATTCTTCAATAGTCTTTTCATCATGTTCAACCACGATTACACTATTATGCTGATCACGAAGCGCCTTTAATGTTTTAATCAGTTTCTCAGTGTCTCTTTCATGTAAACCAATTGTTGGTTCATCTAATACATATAGCGTATGAGATAAATGCGATCCAATTTGCGAAGACAATCTGATTCTTTGAGCTTCGCCACCAGAAAGCGTTCCTGATTCTCTACCAAGAGTCAAATAATTTAACCCCACCTGAAGTAAAAAGTCTAAACGATTTAAAATTTCATCAATCACCCCGCTAGCAATAGTCTTTTGCCGTTTGGTCATCTTATCTTGATAGTCAAAAAAGAATTCATAAGTCTTATCGATTGGCAAATTGGTTACTTCATATATATTCAATCCGCCCACTCGAACAGATAATACTTCTTCCTTTAGTCGCTTACCATGACATTCTTCACACTCATCAGTCTCTCGATGATATTTTTCTTTAACCTTGCCAGTTCTTTTATCTTTTACTGAAGTTTTTACCCAGTTTTCATGTCGTCCAATACCATGACAAGTTTCGCAAGCACCGTGAGGACTATTGAAAGAAAATAATCTTGGCTCTACTTCCGGGAAAGTAAAATCATCATAAGGACAAGTCCAATTACTAGAAAGTAATATTTCTGAATTATCCTCCCCTTTAGAAGAAGATGTTTTTCTAACTTCAGCCTCTTTAAACATTGCCGTCACCAGCCCTTCACTATAGTTTAATGCATTTTCAATTGCTTCAGATAATCGTGGACGATCAGTAAGCATCACTTTATCAATTACAATCTCAATAGTATGTTTTTTACTTTTTGTTAGTTTAACTTTATCGTGCAATGAATAAAACTGACCATCAATTCGTACCTCTCCATAACCCTTGGATAAATAATCATACAACAGTTGATAATATTCTCCCTTACGATCAAAAACTACTGGAGACAGAATTGTGACATATTCTTCTTTTAAATCTTGAGATTTATCTATAACAATATCAACAATTTCATCTAATGAAAGTTTCTGAATTTTACGATTACATTTTGGACAATACACCTCACCAATTCGCGCGTATAATACTCGAAGATAATCATACATCTCAGTCAATGTTCCTACTGTTGATCTGGGGTTGTGACTCAACGCTTTTTGACCGATTGAGATTGATGGTGCCAAACCAATAATTTCATCCACATCAGCGGGCTTCATTTGACCCAAAAACTGTCGAGCGTATGGTGACAATGATTCAATATAGCGTCTTTGACCTTCCGCAAAAATAGTATCAAATGCCAAGGAAGATTTACCACTTCCCGATACACCAGTAAACACTACCAATTGATTATGGGGTATCTCTAGATTTACATTTTTCAAATTGTGCACTCTTGCACCCTTGATTCGAATAGTTTCTAAGTTTTTCATATTTAAGTAAATTATTGTTTAAGTTAAGCTATTTTATACTTTAAGAATTGACATTTTATGTATTATATGATATAATGGAGAGTTCTAAGTGAACAAACGCTCTATACACAACCGAATAACAAAGGAGAAGATTTCTTTCAGTTTCCATCATGTCTGTCATCCGTAAATGAAATGTAAATGAAAAGGAAATCAAGATGAACGCGACTGTAACTAGCTTCGGGGCCAAAGGTTTTGGTTTCTGCCGGACGAAGAAAGGTGAGAGACTTTATTTTCACCTCCGTGGCCACCGTGGCGGTGAGTGCCAGACCCACATCAAGGTCGGGATGTCCCTTGACGTGCACGACGTGCGCGACAGTGACTACGGAGATGACCGGGTCGCCTGGACATGGACTGTGGGCAACCCCGCCGTGAAGGCCTTGGATTCTTCTGGTGAGACCACGACCAAAACCTCGGCCGTGACCCCCGTCAACCGCTACATCCCCAGACACGTCCACGGCGTTGTCGTCGAAGACTACGGTATTCTGCCCGTTAGTGAGAACGCCCCGTTGGGATACCACTACAAAGGCTACTGCCAGTTTACCGGCGATCAGTATGGCCCGGTCGAACTAATGGAAATGCCGGAAATCGGCGATGACGTCGTCATTCTCAATATCCGAAACCGCCAGACCCATGACGGCGAAAACACAGGTGAACAGATCGCCTGGAAGTGGTGCCTGTTGGCCGATTTCCCCGAGCACCTCTGCGGTGACGACTTCAATCGCCCCAAGGAGCAAGTCAAAGGAAAGCGTTTCCGCGTCTTCCTCACCAATTCAGAGACTTCTGTCGCAACCTTCGATAGCATCGAAGATGCCGTGACATTTGTTGGTCGGATTCTGAATAAAGACCCCGATGAGTGCGACGAGATCGAACTCGAAATCGCCCTCGAGTACTACCGTATAGAAGAGCGCGTCACCCACGGCTGGAAAACCGTGGTCGATGGCGAGGTTTTCGGAGCAACCGAAGCCGCCTAGCCCCCACCCCCGCTCAAGTGTGCACCGTGCACACCTCTGAGCGGGATTTTTTTATCCATGAATTTAATTCATGGTTTTTAATTTACAGCCCCTTAATAATAACTTCTTAATACTATCATTGCGACCCGCCCGGCAATCGCCTAACGGCTCAAGCCGATGGCGGACGGGGAGAGTCCGCAGACGACCGAAGCAATCTCGTCATCGTTGTCATTCCGACCGGAACCGCAGTGGAGTGGAGGAATCTCTACGATTTAGATCTCTCCACTTCGCCTTGAGGCTTCGGTCGCGATTACAAATTTTTTAAACAATGCTATTTAATATTCCCCATTAATGACTATCAACATCCAAAAAATCTTCAATATCTTTCTTAATCGTTTTCGGTTTAATGTTGTGTTTGGCATTATATTTCAACTGAACTGCTCTTCTCTTTTCCACTTCATCAATCGCCCGCTTCATCGACCCAGTTATTTTATCTGCATACAAAATCACCTTACCCTTTACATTTCTAGCTGCTCGACCCATGGTTTGGATTAGTGACGTATCACTTCTTAAAAATCCTTCCCGATCAGCATCTAAAATCGCTACCAGACTCACCTCGGGAAGATCTAAGCCCTCACGAAGCAAGTTCACACCTATCAAGATATCAAATTCACCTTCTCTAAACTTCTTTAATATTTCCGTTCGTTCAAAAGTTTTAACATCACTATGAATATAATTTGTTTTAAACTTTTTACTACGCAAAAACGCATCCAAGTCCTCTGCTTGCTTTTTAGTTAAAGTATTAACAATTATTCGCTCTCCCACTCCCACAATCGCCTCAGCCTCTTTCATTACATCATCAATTTGACTATAATTCTCTTCCTTATTAAATACCGGTCGCACTTCAATCGGTGGATCAACTAAACCAGTTGGTCGAATAACTTGTTCAACTGTTTGAGTAGATTTTTTTACTTCAAACTTACCGGGAGTGGCAGTAGTAAAGATAACCTGACCAGTTCTACTCTCAAATTCAGGAAATCTCAGTGGTCGATTGTCCAGTGCCGATGGCAATCGCCAACCATATTTAATCAAAGTTTCCTTACGGCTTCGATCACCAGCATACATTCCACCAACTTGAGGAACACCAATATGTGACTCATCAATAATAGTCAAAAAATCCGGCTTACCACTCTTATCTCTTGGGAAATATGATAAAAGCGTATCAGGCGCTTCACCAGGAAGCTTGCCTGTCAAGTGACGAGAATAATTTTCAATACCATGACAATAACCAATTGAAGCCAGCATTTCCATATCATATCTAGCTCTCCTACTTAATCGTTCTTCTTCCAAATACAAGCTATTTTTTTTAAAGTATTTTAACCGATCGGCCAACTCAATTTTAATATTTTTAATTGCCTCTTTAATTTCAGGTTCCTTAGAAATAAAATGTTTTGGCGGAAATATTACTATTTCATCAAGCGCCTTATCTATTTTACGAGTAGTAGGTTCAACAATACCAATATCTTGAATCTTTTGATCTTTAATTTCTATTCGATAAATCATATTAACGTGGGCCGGCATAATTTCAAACACATCACCCCGCACCCTAAACTTGCCCCGAGTAACCACCCCCGGCGTCCTTTCAAATTGAATTGTTACCAATTGCTTGATTAAGTCCGCTCTAACAATTGATTTTCCAACTTCCAAATGAAGACAAGACTCATTGTAACTCATCGGTACCCCCAAACCATAAATACAAGATACTGAAGCTACCACTATTACATCCTTGCGACCAAGCAAGCTACTAGTCGCCTCATGACGCATCCGATCAATCTCATCGTTAATCATCGCCTCCTTATCTATATATGTGTCAGTGATCGGCATATACGCCTCCGGCTGATAATAGTCATAATAAGATACAAAATAGCTCACCGAATTCTCTGGAAAAAAGTTTTTATATTCTCGATATAATTGAGCTGCCAACGCTTTATTAGGAGCAATTACCAATGTTGGCTTATTATATTTTTCAATTACGCTCGCCACCGTAAAGGTCTTGCCTGAGCCAGTAATCCCCTTTAATGTCTGATATTTATCCCCGCTTTCAAGTCCACTCAAAAGGCCCTCAATCGCTTGAGGCTGATCTCCAGCTGGAGAGTAATTACTTTTTAGGTTGAATAGTTTTTTAAACATAAAGTTTCTATATACAACAAGAATCCCGCCTTTGGCGGTACTAATAGGTATGATAACTTTAGTTAGTTAATAAGTCAATGATAATACAAAAGACAACAATAAAATGTTGTCCTTTGAAAAAACTAAATATAATATAACTACTAAGCCACTTTACTCGACTGAGAATCGCCTAATGGATCATCTTGATTAAGCTCACCAGCAAGTGGTGTTTCATCTCCATCGGTTCCATCATTCTCAAAATCATCCCAGGCATGCTCACAAACATATCGGACCTGATTTCCCCTATAAATATTTCCCTCTGCCAATCTTATTATTGGGCCCCGATTAACAGCTTTTTTAGGATTTAATCTCATAGCTTCAAGAACCATCCGTTCGATTTCATCTTCTGCATCTTCTTGCTCATCTTGATTTACTACATATTCGACTGAACGAATTGACTTTTCAATCATCTCCTTAGTTCTTTTTTCCATACTTACATCGCCATCTATAGAGGTTCTCTTTATTACATAAACTCCATTCTCAACCCCTATTACTTCCCTCCTAGTACCACTCTTACTCACTACTACATCTCCGAGAACCAAATCCAAGCGCCTCTTTTGATATTCAGCACCCAATGGCTCCGCGATTTCAGCTGGAATTATATCCATAATACTAGACACTGAACGATCAAGATTTTCAAATGACATATTTTTTTGAGAAACATCTCCATCTATACTAAATCTATCAACTGCAATTCCATTTTCACCTTTAGACAGCACCCTTCTAATAGTTCCACTACCACTAACAAAAATATCATTAGGCTGAATTTTTTCTGATAATAATTCTCCTGACTCTTCATTTTCAAAATCATTAAAAGACTCTTTTACAGGCGCCTCAGCATTCATAAAACTCCATCCTTTTTTTGATTCTTGACTCATAAACTTAAAATTATTTATCTTATATAAATATTATCAAATATGATTGATTATATTAAATACATCTCTAACAATAATATACCTTATATAATTAACAATTATTAACGTGACAAAGAGTGGTTTTTGACGACAGCACAAGGTATAATCCTCTATCGTCTCTTTTTTATATCATAAGCATTATATAAATAACTACTCCAAAAACAACAGATCCAACCAGAAATACCCAAATTAATAAAATATTTCTTCTCAACTCAATATCTTTTTGTTCTTTTTCTGTTTTACTGGTAGTAATGCTATTAGCCATTGGATCAAGCATTCTCTTTTTCTCTATTTCTCGCTTTTTCTTCTTGGAAGCCATAATTGGAATGAATATCGCTATCCAAATTGGAAATGATGATAAAAATCCAGAAATACCATTATCATCTCCACCAACGTCACCGCCCTTTCCAGTAGTAAATAAATATGCAACCGCCCCTACCACCAACAAAACCACAACAATCAAAAGAATCTTCATCCCAGGATTGTTATCAGGTATATTACTGTTACTTTCCATATTAATTTAAATTATATTTTTTAGTATATTCTGGAACGGTTGTATCCACTCCAATCCCTTGTCTTATTTTTGTTGCCAACGCCAGTCCCGCTTCTTCTTCACCGTGTATCACAAAAACCTTTTTCAACGTATTTTTATTAATCTTTCTGACCCAGCGCATTAATTTACCTTGATCAGCATGAGACGAATAAGAACCGATCGCCGAGACACTTGCTTTTACATTTACCTTTTGTCCATAAATTGTCACCTGTTTTGCTCCCTCAAATAGTCTTCTACCTAATGACCCTTCCACCTGATAAGAAATTATCAGAAGATGACTGTTAGGATCACCAAGATTAAACTTCAAATGATGCGGAATTCTTCCGCCAATACACATTCCACTACCCGCTAAAATAACCTTCGGTGGCCGAATATTATTAATTCGTTTAGACTGCTGAACTGTTCTTGTATATTCTAGCCCCGGAAAATTAAACAAGTCATCACCTGACTCAATTAACGCTCTGGATTCCTTGTCATACATCTTGGCATACTTTTTATAAACCTCAGTCGCTTTAATTGCCAAAGGACTATCCACAAAAATCGGAATGGTCGGCACTTTACCAGTTTCAACTAGATGATTTAATTCATATAACACCTCCTGAGTTCGCTCAAGAGCAAAGGCTGGAATCATTAAAGTACCATTCTTACCAACTGAATTTAAAATCGCCTCTTTAAGCAATTTTCTTCGCTCACCCTTAGACTCATGAATTCTGTCACCATAGGTAGACTCAACAAATAGATAGTCTGCGTCTTTAATAAAAGCAGTATCTTCAAGTAGGGGCACTGGTGGGTTGCCCAAATCTCCGGAAAATACTAATTTTTTATCATTGACCCACACTTCACAAATCGCAGAGCCCAGTATATGCCCAGCGTCCTGTAGTTTAATTCTAACTCGTGGACTAACCTTCTTTTCTTTATTATATGAAAGTGGCTCAAAAAGATTCATTAAGCCAATCACATCATAATCATAATAAAGCGGCTTAATTTTATGAAGCATTGCTTCGGCATAAATTATCCGAGCTGAGTCTAATAAAATTATCTCTGCAAAATCACGACTTGGAGCAGTAGAATATACTGGACCCCTAAATCCATCTCGATATAATTTAGGCAGTCTTCCACAATGATCTAAGTGAGCATGGGTCAATATTACAAAATCAATTGATCTTGGGTCAAAGTCAAATGGTTTAGCGTTACGATCCAGGGCGAATTTACGACCCTGAAAAACACCACAATCCACTAAAAACCGCACCCCTTCATCTTCAATTAAAATACAAGAACCTGTTACCTCCCGACAAGCTCCGTGAAATGATACTTTCATATTATAGTTGGACTATTTTTCTGGCCTTTAATTAATATATCAATTATACACTATTTGCGTTTTTTATTATAATCTGTTAAATTTAATTTATGAGGTTAAGCTAGTCACAGGAGGAATGCAAAATGGGACACACTATCGGATCAATTCTCTTGAGCGTATTAAGACTTAGACCAAACGGATCGTTAAAACCGACAGCCATGCCACCGCCTAAAATAACCGGCCATAAACTGTTTATTTGGGCAACATATCATGGCTACAAAGGAAAATTCGATATTCAGAAGGTTCTCCGTTTTGTTCGAGAAGAAAAGAAATTAAAAGTTTCACAAACGGGAGATGATAGTTTCAGCTTTGACTAATATGAAACCAAACACATCACTTCCCAGCCCTCACTAAGCCGCCAATCATTGGCGGCTACTATTTTTTCATAAATATATGATTTCTAAACTAAAAAGACTTGCCCCGTTAAATTGACTCGCACAGAGCGAGGAAATATTTAACTGGGGTTTGCTAAGCCTAAAACAATATGATTTCCAAACTGAAAAAATTCTCGGAAGTATCTGCTTCACCTAATGTTTTAGAACACGACAAAGATAAAATTAAAAAACTGGTCAAAAAATTTGTTCAAAAAAACAAGCCACTTATTTTAGAACTTGGTTGTGGTGGTGGCGAATATACCATTGAATTAGCTAAACTTTACCCAGATAAGCAAGTAATTGGTATGGACATTCAAGGTGAACGGTTATGGTACGGGATGAAGGAAATTGAAAAACATAATCTAGACAATGCCCTTTTTATCCGAGATTATATCAATAACATCGATAAACATTTCAAAAGAAAATCTGTTAGTGAAATATGGATTACTTTTCCTGATCCTTATCCAAAAAAGAAACAGGCCAAAAAAAGATTAACTTCGCCAGTGTTTCTAAAAAAGTATAAAAAAATAATAAAGTCAGACGGATTAATAAATCTAAAAACAGATAACTACGATTTGTTTAAATACTCTAAAGAATCAGTTACTGAATTTGGTGGAACAATAATTCAAGCCACTGAAGATATTTATAATACAGATTCCCGCCTACGCGGGAATGACAATTTGACACAATATCATTGCAATATATTATCGTGTCATTCCTGCGAAGGCAGGAATCTTATAAATGCCGAATTAAAAATAAAAACATACTTTGAAGGCAAACACCTTAAAGCAGGAAGAAAAATATATCACTTACAATTTAAACTAAGATAACCACACTAAGTTAGATCTGACACCCAGAACAATAAATAGTCCCTGGGACTATTTATTTCGTAAATTAATGATATAATATAACGTCTATTTATTATACTATAATTCCCCTTTAACTTCCCGCCAAAATTGATCAAAATATTTTTCCATAAAATTGCTTCGATTTATGGCCATTTTTTTACCAGTTTCAGTTAAAACCTTATTTTTTATCTTTCTTAATTTAATTTCATATTCCAATACTGCTGAATCTTCATCAGAATATGAGTGATCTTTACCTCCTTCTTGAGCCAATTTCTTCTCATTTCCAGTATATAGATTATTTGAACCAGCACCACCAGCAAATAAAAATGATCGAGCCACACCAATCGCCCCAATAGAATCTAGTTTATCTGAGTCAAAAATGATCTTTGCTTCTACCGTTTCCGGAATATGATTACTTCTAAATCGATGTGAAATAATACAATGTAAAATATTGTCTTTGTCACATTGCTCAATATTATACTTTTCTAATATATCTTTAGCTAATTCAGCACTTTTTTCAGCGTGACAAAATCCACCGCCCTGATCCATTTCCGCTTTTCGACCAATATCATGTAAATAAGCTGATACTTCAATAACATCTAAATTAGCATTCTCAATTTTACCAATATGAAATGCCACTTTAGCAACCCTCTCAACATGACTCCAATCATGACATCCACTAGCACCTTCAAAAAAGGACTTGGATTCTTCTTTAATTTTTTCTTTTGTTTGTTTATCAATCATATAAAGATTATAGCATATTTATATAGCTCCCAACCATTTCTTGAACAAAGAAGAATTTAAAAGTACCTGGTACCTTTGTTTCTTTATCCACATTTAATTATACAGCCGACCAATCCTTGACATTTTTCTTTATTTGTAGTATTATTGATAGGTTATTTAAACGAGTCCCGCTGGGGCCGTTTTAATTTAATCCTACTATAAATATGATAATTAGAAATCTCGCAATTATCGCCCATGTAGATCATGGCAAAACCGCCCTAACTGATGCCTTAATGCAACAAACTGGCATGTCTACTAGTGAAACTAGTATGGATAATGACGCTCTAGAACAAGAGCGTGGTATTACAATTTACTCTAAAAATACTTCAGTATATTACAAAGATACTAAAATTAATATTGTAGATACTCCCGGTCATGCCGATTTTGGATCTGAGGTTGAACGAGTACTTCGGTCTATTGATAGTGTTATTCTTGTCGTTGATGCTCAAGAAGGTCCGATGCCTCAAACTAAGTTTGTCCTGAAGAAATCTCTTGAGTTAGGGTTAAAGCCAATTGTTGTAATTAATAAATCGACAAACCAGCCGCTCGACCAGAAATTGTTCAAGAGCTAGTTTATGAATTATTTTTAGATCTTGGAGCTAGTGATGAACAATTAGACTTTACAACTCTTTATGCAATTGCCAGAGAAGGTATTGTTAAAGTAGATTACGAAGATGAAGGAAAAGATTTAACACCACTATTGGATGCAATCTTAGAAATAGTTCCAGTAGCATCTAGTGAAGAAGCGATCAATAAGCCGCTTAGTGTTCAACCATTTAATCTTGGCTATGATAACTTCTTAGGAAGACTAGCAATTGGTCGAATTTACGAAGGAACTTTAAAATCTGCAGATAATGTTTTTATTAAAAACGTTGACGGCACCACCAGAACTGGAAAAGTTACTAAACTTTTTACTTTTAAGGGAGTGACTCGAGAAGAAGTCAAAGAAGCTAGTGCTGGAGATATTGTGATGATTGCTGGGCTCCCTAATATTTTTATTGGTGAAACAATTTGCGCAAGCGATGATCAAGCTACACTACCGGCGATTAGTATCGACGAGCCTACAATTTCATTAAACTTTTATGTAAATAGTTCCCCTTTTGCCGGTCAAGACGGAAAATTTGTCACCAATACTCAAATTAAAGAACGATTAGAAAAAGAATTGGAAATGAATGTGGGGCTGAAGATTGACTTTGACACCCCCGAATATAGTAAAGTATATGGTCGAGGTGAAATGCATATTGCAATACTCTTGGAAAATATGAGACGAGAAAGCTATGAAATGCAAATTTCACAGCCTCATGTAATCATCAAAGATATTGATGGTGTAAAATCTGAACCATTTGAAGAAGTGACGATTAATGTGCCAGATGAGATGACTGGTATTGTAATTGAAAAAATTTCCAAAAGAAAAGGAAATTTATTGGAGATGGGACCAGAACATGGCAACTCTAGACTAATTTTTGAAATACCAACTCGTGGACTATTGGGATACAAAAATGAATTTGTAGTTGATACGCGTGGCGAAGGAATTTTATATACCCGAGTAATTGGATTTAAACCATACGCTGGTAGCATCAAAAAGACTGAACTTGGTTCTATGATTTCTGCTGTTTCTGGTAAAGCCTTGGGATTTTCACTTGCCAACTTACAAAACCGAGGTGAATTATATATTGGTGCAAACACAGAAGTATATGAAGGAATGGTAATTGGTAATGTAACCAAAGGCAATGATATGACGGTTAATCCAATCAAAGGAAAACAACTAAGTAATATGAGATCATCTGGCGCTGATGAAGCAATTAATCTTATCCCACCAATGGACATAACCCTAGAGCGTGGAATGAGTATTATGAGTGACAGTGAATTTCTAGAAATCACTCCAAAAAATATCCGCCTACGAAAAAAGTTTTTAAAAGAAAATGATCGAGTAAAAGAGAAACGCGCGAAATAAATTTTAACGGCTAAGTGCTATTTAGCCGTTAAAACTAACTCCAAAAAACACCTATTATATAAATAGATGTTTTTTTTATTAACTAACATAATTATCCGGCCGGATAATTATGTTAGTTGTATTATTATAAAAAAGATCCAAACAACATGCTGTTATTTGGATCAAGTGTTATTCTGATTAAATGTTGGACGTCAATATTTCATCATAAGCCCTAGAGCTAGGATAAAAACGATATTCCCATTCTCTCCTAACCCAAATCAATTTGTCATCTGAAACTACACAACACGCAGTCGGAATCAAAATTTGACTCAATGTCCATGTTTCCAAATGAGCCTGAGCACACAACGCGGTCATAATCGCAGATTGATTATTACCACAAACTGCTGTTGGGCAAGGGCCCCAAATACTACGATGCCTCAAAACTTTTCTGTCAGGATCTGCAACTATTGGTTCCATCACTTTTCCCACAACCCATGGATCAGCTCCCATAAACTTACAGCCCCGCAGATACACTCGGAGTCCTTTAGAGTCGCCAAGTTTCATAGTAATGAAGGGATACTCATCCTTAAACCCATCGGGTAGTAAAGGAACTGGCCATAGAGTCAAATTATTACGATAAAACTCGAAAAGATAATCATCTCGTTTAGGATGATATTCTCGCACATACCCTAAGACTACATCAAGTTCCTCAATTGAATTTATCGTGTCCAAAAACAAAATCCAAGTTCCCCACATTTCACTTTGATTTGCTGCCTCGATTTTTGCGGTCATCAATTGATCTAACGGCATGATCGGTCCTCCTTTTGGTTGTAAACTTGTACAAATTATACATTAGCAAGTATTATATTTTATGTCAATAAAAAAGCCCCCAATGCGATATTGGGGGGGGTAGTGAACTAGAATGAGCGAGACATTCATAAACCAAGTCGCGCTGCCTTAGCCAATAAAAATGTACGCTTTTCCACCTCTGTCCTTTTCGCATTAGCCCTTTCTGCTGCTTCCTTTTCTGCTATATCTCTCATTTTCAAAATTTCGTCTTTTTTTGTAATGGCGCTATCAAGTGCCTTAGGCCAATCCGGCACATCAAAAAAATTATCAACCCTTGGATCTTCAATATTTTGCCAATAGACAGTGAGACAAAGTGAAGGACAAGCGCGTGATGGAAAGTTCTTATAATAAACCTTCACAATATTGCCACCGCCATTCATCCCCAATGTAACTCTAAAATCAAAACCAGCAAAGTCTCTGAATTCTCTCTCTGTTTTTGTATTGTAAGGCCCCTGGTCTCTGCTCAAAATAGTTCCATAATTTTGTATGAGACCTAAAATAAATGGCAGCCACCGCTCCAGTTGAGCCTCT
>FLOH01000914.1_pt1 | contig 51236 bp, 39 predicted proteins | sample 756751 | NCBI WGS metagenome assembly FLOH01 (sample SAMEA4026879, study PRJEB14308) | marine metagenome | biome: coastal water; material: water | depth 74 m | reverse complement strand
AGCATAGTATTGCGACGAATTACCAATACACCCATGGCCAGTGAGAAATACACGATGCCTATAAGTTATAATAAGTTTTCGTGGATAAGCGACGAAAACGGGATCTCGAATCGCTATGTGGGTGCTTTTGACAGCACGATTAGCTATATTGATACCTCAGCGCATTATCGGTATTATACTAAATATACAGCCGTGACTAATTATGGATCAAATATTTTGGAACAAGATTATAATTTGTTTGCCGAAAAATATACAGAAATTGTACAAGTGGCTGGTAAAACAAGAATATATCTTAGACCGATTCCTAAGTATGAGGATTATGACAGACAATTACTAGTGAAAACTGAGTATATGCTTGACATAGTCAACCAAAATGAATTAGATAGAGCGAAAAAGGAAGCGCTTCAAAAATTGTATAAAATACAATTGCAAAATGATACTTCTGGGATTTTGTTGAATGAAGTAAACCAGTTTACTAAGACGAATAAAAAGCGATTTAAAATAGTGAATGTTGGTCAAATGAATTCGACAGAAAAAAAGGACGATATTGATATTAATAATTATAATTTTGGTGACGAAAAACCATCAAGTAGTGGTGATGAAAGTTCGCAAGCGGCATTAAAGGCAGCTCAACAAAGGGGTCCTGCAGATGAAATAAGAGCTGCATATAATTCAAGACCATACAATGTGGAATACAATGTTTCACAGATTGTTACCCAGGTGGACTTTAGCTATATGAACTATTCCTATCAGCCATTTAGTAATCCAAAATATCCTATTTATATTAATAATGGTTTTAATACTTTTATAAAAATAGGGATTATGGATTTATTTGAAGACTACCGACTTGTGGGTGGTGTAAAAGTATCTCCTGATTTGCGAAATAATGAATATGTAGTCACTTTTTCAGATTATAAAAATAGAATTGATAAAGATTATACCTTTCATCGAAGTGTAATTGATGTGGAAACTCCTTACAAAGTAGTTACTCACTATTTTCATGAAGTTTATTATAAAATCGGGTTGCCCCTCGACAATATTAGAGGATTACGGGCTACGCTTGCACTGCGAAATGATAATGCCGTAACCCGAGCAACTGATAATAAAACTCTAGTTGAATCAGACGTGATGATCAACAATGCCATTGTCCGTTTAGAATATGTATATGATAAAACACGTCAAGGGGGTACAAATATTTTATATGGCACGCGTTATAAGGTTTTTGGTGAATATTATACCCCAATAGAAAATCTTGACCTAAACTTGGTTGTACTCGGTTTTGATTATCGATCGTATATACAATTACATAAAACTTTAGTTTGGGCAAATCGCTTTGCTGGAAGCACTTCATTTGGATCGCAACGACTCATTTATTATATGGGAGGAGTGGACAATTGGATGAATGCTAAGTTCAATACCAATATTCAGGTTGACCCAGAACAGGAATTTGCATATCAAACATTAGCAACCAGTATGCGTGGTTTTAGTCAAAATATTAGAAACGGTAACAACTTTTTTGTTTGGAATTCGGAACTCCGATTTCCACCTTTTCAATATTTTAGCCGTGTGCCTGTAAAATCACCTTTTTGGAATAATTTTATGATGGTTGGATTTTTTGATATGGGTACGGCTTGGACTGGAAGTAATCCATTCTCTGAAAATAATGCCTTGTTTAAAAGTTCAATCTATCGCAATCCCGTGGAAGTTACCATCATTAATCAAGACGATCCGGTTGTGGCTGGGTATGGTTTTGGCTTTAGGTCACAAGTACTGGGATACTATATGCGTGCCGACTGGGCTTGGGGAATCGAAAACATTAGGGTTCACGATAAATCAGTGTTCTATTTTTCTTTAGGACTAGATTTCTAGCATTTACAAACCACTTTTATGGTGGTTTTTGATTTAATTAAATAAATAATATCAATAATATCATTGATGAAAATGACGATTACAACCATACTTATTCTGATACTAATTGGTCTAGCAGCTGGTGTTCTCAGTGGTTTTGCGGGAGTTGGTGGAGGAGTAATTATAATTCCTGCTCTCATATTGCTTTTAGGAATGAGCCAGTTCGAAGCTCAAGGTACAAGCATTGCTATGATGATTCCTCCTATTGGAATTATGGCAGCATTTAATTATTATAAGGATGGTTATGTCAATTGGCGATATGCAGTAATTTTAGCATTCTTCTTTGTTATCGGGGGTTACTTTGGTTCTAAATGGGCTTTAGATATTTCCCAAACAATAGTGAAGAAAGCCTTTGCAATTTTCATCATTCTCATTGGTATTAAAATGCTATTTGGGAAATAGTTTTTTTTATAAAAATAATCTCATTACAAATTGGAAAACAATAAAATAATATGGCTGATATTTTAAGACAAAGAATTTCACAATATAGCAGACTTTATCATAGTGAGGTTGTGGCCGTTAGACGTCATATCCATGCTCATCCTGAATTGGCTTTTGAGGAACATCATACTGCTGATTTCATCGCTTCAAAGCTTACTCAATACGGAATTCCTTTTGAGAGAAATGTTGCAAAAACAGGTATCGTTGGCTTTATCGAAGGAAAGAAAAAAGACAAAGTAATTGCTTTGCGTGCCGATATGGATGCACTGCCTATTTTGGAACTAAATGATGTGGCGTACAAGTCTAAAAACAAGGGTGTGATGCATGCTTGTGGACATGATGCACATTCTGCCATGTTACTGCTTGCTGCTCGGATATTGAACGATATACGCGAAGATTTGAATGGCAGTATTAAGCTTATTTTTCAACCTTCGGAAGAAGCATTACCTGGTGGAGCAAAGGCTATGATAGAAGCAGGTGTACTCGAAAACCCTCACGTAAAGCACGTCATTGGTCAACATGTAATGCCAACTATGGGCGCAGGTCATGTTGGTTTTCGATCTGGAATGTATATGGCTTCAACTGATGAGTTACATCTTACGGTAATAGGAAAAGGTGGTCATGGAGCTACTCCTGATTTGAATATTGACCCAGTTTTAATTGCCTCTCATATTGTTGTAGCAATGCAACAATTGGTCAGTCGCTTTGCCAAACCAACTGTGCCAACAGTTGTTTCGTTTGGGCGTTTTATTGCTGAAGGTCAAACGAATATAATTCCTGACCAAGTTCAGCTTTCGGGTATTTTGCGCACATTTGACGAGGAATGGCGTGCAAAAGCACATGTTAAAATTACAGAATTAGCTCAAAATATGGCTATTAGCATGGGTGGGAAATGTGAAGTTCGTATAGAGCCTGGTTACCCATTTGTTGTTAATGATCCTATTTTGACGAATAATCTGAGCCTTTACGCCAAAGAATATTTAGGAGTACGACGCGTGGAAGAAATGGATATGAGAATGACATCGGAGGATTTTGCTTATTATGGACATCAAGTCCCCAGTTCGTTTTTTAGAATTGGCACTCGAACCAGAGGCAAAGATGTCACCAATTTACATACCGCTCAGTTCGATATCGACGAAGATGCTTTATACCATGGTATAGGCACATTTGCCTATTTGGCATATCGTACTTTGGAGGAATTGGCTGATTAGGATTTTTTTAATTGGTCTAAACACAAAATTCAGTGTTTAGACCAATTTTTTTTTACCATTGTTTACGACCCTTAGGTTTGCTTGGCCTGTTAGAACTGGGCTTTTTACGAGGTAATTCTTTCTCTACTAAACTCAAATTCATCTGTCGTTTGAGTAAATCTACCGTTTTTACAATTACTTCAATTTGGTCACCCAAGCGATATTCATTGCCAAAACTGCGACCTACTATTCTGTAATTATCTTCATCCAAATAGTAATAGTCATCGGCCATACTTTGCAGTGAGACCAAACCTTCGCTCTTCACCTCTGTAATCTCTACAAATAAACCCCACTTGCTTACACCTGATATTTTACCGGTGAATTGTTGGCCAATTTTATCGAGCATATACTCAATTTGTTTGTACTTCACCGACTCACGTTCTGCAACGGCAGCTTTCTTTTCCATCTCTGACGAATGCTCGCAATATTCTTCAAATTCGTCTTCATTTACCTCTTGTTTTCCATCAAGATACCTTTGTAAAAGTCGATGAACCATCATATCTGGATATCGTCTGATAGGGGAAGTGAAGTGAGTATAATATTTAAAAGAAAGGCCATAATGCCCTATGTTTTGTGTAGAGTACACTGCTTTTGACATGGTACGAACAGAGATGGTTTCTATCATTTTCTCCTCACCTTTGCCTGTAATATCTTCAAATAGTTTGTTCATGGACTGCACTAAACTTTTTCTAGAGACTAAACTTATGCGATATCCTAACTTGCGAATAAACTCTGAAAATTGCTGCAGTTTTTCTTGATTTGGCACATCGTGAATTCGATAAACGAAAGTTTTGGATTTTTGCTTGCTACCTTGTTTTTTAGATCCAACCCATTCTGCGACTTTCCTATTGGCCAATAACATAAAGTCTTCCACCAAATGATTGGCTTCTTTTTGGATTTTTAAAACAGCACTTAGTGGCTTACCGTCTTCATCGAGTATAAACTTGATTTCTTCTGAACTAAAGTTGATACTTCCTTGTCTAAATCTCTCTTCTCGAAGTGTGGACGAAAGTTGATGGAGTTTCATCAATTCTGGTTTAAAATCACCCTCTCCACCTTCGATCATGGCTTGCACTTCCTCATAAGTATATCGTCTATCCGAACGAATAACCGTTCTTCCAAACCACTCTTTGCGCACGTTTGCATGTTCATCAAGTTCAAATACTGCAGAGAAAGTCAATTTTTCTTCATCAGGACGCAAGCTACAAACCAAATTCGATAGTTGCTCTGGCAACATAGGAATTGTTCTGTCTACTAAGTAAATAGATGTGCCTCTTTCATAAGCCTCTTTATCTAAAGCAGAGCCAGGAGTTACGTAATGAGTAACGTCAGCAATATGAATTCCAACTTCCCAATTTCCGTTTTCTAGTTTGCGGAGTGATAAGGCATCGTCAAAATCTTTGGCATCAAATGGGTCTATAGTACAGGTAAATACATCACGGAAATCTTTCCGCTTGGTAATTTCCTGAGGTGATACAATATTTTTTATTTTATGAGCTTCTCGCTCAACTTGGTCGGGAAAGCTTAAAGGGAAGTCGTTACCAGCAACAATAGATAGCATTTCCACATTATGGTTTCCTGGCATACCTAATACTTTCGTTACCTCCCCAAATGGATTTCGGGAATGCTCGGGCCAGTCTACAAAATCGATAACTACTTTTTCTCCATTTTTAGCACCATTTAATTTGTCGAGGGGAATAAAAAAATCGAAAGGAACGCTATCTTTATCGGGGAGCATAAAGGCAAATTTTAGACTGATATCAATAATTCCGACATATTGAGTTTTCTTTCTTTCGAGTACTTCCACAATCTGACCTTCTACTTTTCGTGATCCTCGCTTGGGAAAAAGCTGAACCCGAACTCGGTCACCATGAAATGCCCGATTGGTATGGTTTGATGCAATAAAAACATCCTCGTCAAGTTCCTTGGAAATAATATAGGCTTTTCCCGTATTTTTCATATCCACCACGCCCTCAATCTCTTGAGTTTTTACAAATTTGGTGATATGCTCTTCTTTTATTTTATATTTACCACGATGGGTTTGTTCTATCACCTGATCTTCTTCAAGTTTAAACATCATACTCTCCACTAATGAACGGCTAGCTTTATCACCAATTCCTAAGGCTCGGCTCATCTGCTTGTAATTATAGGATGTATGTGGGTTATGGGCAAATATTTCAATGATTTGTTGTACAAATGTATTTTTTAGTGTTCTTTTCTGTGGAGACCTTTTTTTTGATTCAGACATAATAGTGATTTTTTAAGTTGGCACAAAGTTAAGCAAAAGGAAATTGGATTGGCATTAATAAATCGTTAATAATTCTAATATTTGGTCAAATTTCAATTTTGATGTTTCTAAGTATGATTTTTGGTAAAATAGTGTTGAAAATGAATTGCATTTCGAATGTTGATATCTATCAATTACAAGGCTTAGTTATGATAACTACTTTATTTTTTTAATTGCCAAAACCCTTCTAATTTTGCAGTTCACTTTAAGTAGTAAATATGAAGCCAACACACATTGAACATATTGGAATTGCAGTGGCAAATCTTGAAGAAAGCATCGCCTATTATGAAAATATTTTAGGACTTGAATGCTATGCTGTTGAGGAGGTAAAAGATCAAAAAGTGAAAACCGCTTTTTTTATGGTTGGTCAAACCAAAATCGAATTATTAGAATCAACAGACTCAGAAGGCCCTATTGGAAAGTTTATTGAGAAAAAAGGCCCAGGGATCCATCATCTTGCCTTCGCTTTTGAAAGTGCTGATGAAGCATTAAAGCAAGCTGATTTGAAAGGGATACAGTTGATTGATAAACAAAGCAGAAATGGAGCTGAAGGACTAAAAATAGGATTTCTTCATCCAAAATCTACAGGAGGAGTTTTAACAGAATTTTGTAGTAAGAAATAAATTTAGGAAGAGAAAGCGATTTCTCTTTTTTTTAAAATATTATTGTTATCTGAATAACACATTATGAAAAATCAAGAAAAAGTAAATCAATTAATTAATAAGAGGGCTGAGGCTCAATTGGGAGGTGGTCAAAAAAGAATTGATTCACAACACAAAAAAGGAAAATACACTGCTCGTGAGCGTATCGATTTATTACTTGACGAAGGTAGTTTCGAGGAATTTGATATGTTTGTTGAGCACAGAAGTACAAATCTAGGCATTGACAAAGAGCATTATCCTGGTGATGGAGTTATTACGGGTCATGGTACTATTGACGGAAGAATAGTATTTATCTACTCTCAAGATTTTACTGTTTTCGGAGGTTCATTAAGTGAAACATTTGCTGCAAAAATTTGCAAAGTAATGGATATGGCTATGAAAGTGGGCGCACCTATAATTGGTATTAACGACAGTGGAGGAGCACGTATTCAAGAGGGTGTGAATAGTTTGGCTGGTTATGCTGAAATTTTCCAGAGGAATATCATGGCCTCGGGAGTTATACCTCAAATTTCAGCCATTTTTGGTCCTTGCGCAGGCGGAGCAGTTTATTCTCCTGCTTTGACAGATGTGGTCATCATGAGTGACAAAACCAGTTATATGTTTGTGACTGGACCTAAAGTAGTAAAAGCTGTAACAGGTGAAGATATTGAGACTGAGGAACTAGGAGGAGCTAGTGTGCATGCTACGAAATCGGGAGTTGCGCATTTTAGAGCTGATGATGAAGACGAAGGAATTTTGCTTATTAGGAAATCTTTGGAATACCTACCACAGAATAATTTGGAAGAGCCCATTCAAACTGAATGCAATGACCCAATTGACAGACTGGACGATATTCTCAACGAAATAATTCCCGAGAATTCAACTACTGCTTACGATATTAAAGACATCATTTACACCATAGTTGACAATCAGGAATTTCTTGAATTTCAAAGGCATTATGCTAAAAATATTGTAACGGGATTTGTAAAATTTGATGGAATTCCAGTAGGATTAGTTGCTAATCAACCTAATTATTTAGCTGGCGTATTGGACATCAATGCTTCTCGAAAAGCAGCCCGTTTTGTTCGCTTCTGCGATGCTTTTAATGTGCCTATCTTAACCTTAGTTGATGTTCCAGGTTTTATGCCAGGAAGCAGACAGGAGCATGGTGGAATTATTACTCATGGTGCGAAACTTTTATTCGCATATGGTGAAGCTACAGTGCCTAAAATCACGATTACTTTACGTAAATCTTATGGTGGAGCGCATGATGTAATGAGTTCAAAACAACTTAGAGGAGATATCAACTATGCATGGCCAACTGCGGAAATTGCAGTGATGGGTGCAAAAGGTGCCGTGGAAGTTTTAGAAGCTAGAGCTATCAATAGCATGAGTTACGAAGATGCTACTGCTTATATTGCTGAAAAAGAAAAGGAATATACCAAGAAGTTTGCAAACCCTTATGAAGCTGCGAAGTTTGGATATATTGACGATATTATTGAGCCTCGAAATACTCGTTTTAGAATCATTAGAGCTCTGAGAACTTTGGCAGGTAAGAAGCAAACTAATCCACCTAAAAAACATTCAAATTTACCACTTTAAAACAGTTTATTATGACGAACATAATTTTGTTTGCAAATATGGAATATGGACTGATCGTTACATTGGTTGGTTATTCAATAGTTCTTCTAGCACTTTCTTTTTTGGTAGCCATATATTTAACCATACCAAAGCTTTTGAACGCATATACACGGCAGAAATTAAAGCGAGAAGGGAAAAAATGTGCTGAAAATGACTCTCTACAACTTAGTGGCGATGAAAGTGCGGCTATTGCAACTGCAGTATTTTTTATTCTCAATGAGCATCATGATCTGGAAAGCGGAACTATAACCATCAAACGGGTTATCAAAAGTTATTCCCCTTGGAGCTCAAAAATTTATAGTATGAACAATTATCAAAGATAAACATGAAAAAATTTAGTTTTAAAATACGTGGTCACAAATATGATGTTGAAGTTCTTAGTCAAGAAAGTAATATGATAGAATTGGAGATTAATGGTTCACAATATAGTATAGAACTGGAAAAGGAAATACAAGTTAAAAAAACTCCAACATTGGTAAGATCTTCTGTTTCAACGCATAAGGATATTCAATCCAAACAACAAAGTGGTGTTTATAAAGTAAAATGTCCGTTGCCCGGTAATATCATGAGCGTAATGGTGAAGGAAGGTGACACGATTAAAATAGGTGATAAGTTGGTGATATACGAAGCTATGAAGATGGAAAATGTGGTGGTATCGGAGAAAGCTGGTGTGGTTTCTAAAATCAAAGTGAATGTAGGAGATACTGTGGTTCAAGAAGCTACTTTATTGGAAATAAGTTTGTAAACATTAAGAAAATATAGCATGCAAAATTGGAAAAAATTACTGACCATATTTGGCGCTTTGGCTATTATTGCTATTGTTTCCCAAAGTTTTAATTTGAATAAGGCTCAAGTAAAATTGAGCCCAGATGTAGAACAAATAGAACAATCAAGTTCTGCTCCTGATGCAAATGTAGATGAGTTTCAAGGAGTAAGTCGTTTCATCGATTATACAGGATTTAAAAATGTAAGTTATGGCCATATGGTGATGATTTTAGTTGGATTATTCTTTATTTTTCTTGCTATTAAATATGATTATGAGCCGCTACTCCTTATTCCCATTGGTTTTGGAGTGCTTATAGGGAATATACCATTTCTGGAAGGCGCTGGCTTAAAACTAGGTATTTATGAGCAAGGAAGCGTGCTCAATTATTTGTATAAAGGAGTAACTTTAGGAATTTATCCTCCGCTTATTTTTCTTGGTATTGGTGCCATGACCGACTTTTCATCCTTGATTTCAAATCCTAAATTAATGCTATTAGGAGCAGCTGCGCAAATTGGTATCTTCATCACTTTTCTGGGCTCTTTAGCTATGGGATTTTTGCCTCCAGAAGCGGGCGCAATTGGTATTATTGGCGGTGCTGATGGTCCTACGGCTATTTTTCTTTCTTCCAAATTAGCCAATGGAGTTAATATGTATAATGGTGTACAAGTTAAAAATCTGATTGGTCCAATTGCTATTGCGGCTTATTCATATATGGCATTAGTACCTGTAATACAGCCTCCTATAATGCGATTGCTCGTCAACAAGAAAGAGCGACTTATTCGTATGAAACCACCGAGAGTAGTACCTAGATTTGAAAAAATCTTATTTCCTATCATTGGATTCTTACTCACCGCATTCATTTCCCCAAGTGCTATTCCTCTTTTGGGAATGCTATTCTTTGGTAATTTATTGAAAGAAAGTGGCGTAACAAAACGCCTTGCCGATACTGCCCGAAATTCTATGATTGACATTGTAACCATTTTATTAGGAGTTACAGTAGGAGCATCGACTCAAGCAACGGTATTTTTAAATACCTCTTCATTGATGATTTTTGGACTTGGAGCAGCGAGTTTCGTAGTGGCAACTGCAGGCGGTATTCTATTTGCTAAAGTGATGAATCTATTCCTTAAAGAAGGAAATAAGATCAACCCATTGGTTGGAGCGGCAGGAGTTTCTGCAGTACCTGACAGTGCGCGAGTAGTGCAAACAGAAGGTCTAAAATATGATCCAAATAACCACTTGCTCATGCATGCTATGGCTCCCAATGTTTCTGGAGTAATAGGAAGTGCAGTAGCAGCTGGTATTTTGTTGAGCTTTTTGTTGTAGTGGTTTAAAGCAATCTGCGAAATTAATAGTGAGCCTATCGACTTTTCTTTTGGGAAGTTTGGTAGGCTTTTTTTATGATCTATTCTCATCTAAACTTTTTCACCTACTTTTACATGATTATTATTTTTTAAATCATCAAGATGAAAGAATCGCAACTAACAAATAATTTTAGCATTTCACGAATAGTACATGGCCATTGGCGTTTGCTCGATTGGAATTTTACACCACAGCAATTGCTCAGCTTTACCCAGCAAGCCATCGAGCTGGGCATCACTACTTTCGATCATGCTGATATTTATGGCAATCATGAATGTGAAGCTCATTTTGGAGCAACATTAAATTTGCAAAAAGGACTGCGAAACGATATTCAACTGATTACCAAATGTGGAATAAAGCTAGCCACCAATAAATTTCCTCATCGCAAAATCAAGTATTATGATTACAGCTGTGAGCATATTATCAAAAGTGTTGATAATTCACTTCGCAATTTCGGCACCGATTATATTGATTTATTATTGCTCCACCGCCCTTCGCCCATGCTTAATCCACATGAGGTGGCCAAGGCCTTTTCGCAGCTTCATCAAAGCGGCAAAGTATTGCATTTTGGCGTTTCTAATTTTAATCCACAACAATTTAATACTCTCAACAATTATTTGGATGAGAAATTAGTCACCAATCAGGTGGAAATTTCTCCAAATTTTCTTGGGGAATTTGATAACGGAAATATGGATTTCTTTCTTGAAAAGGGAATAAAACCCATGGCTTGGTCGCCCCTAGCCGGAGGTAAATTAATGAATCCAAAAACGGAAAAGGAAAATAGAATTGCTGAAGTTTTAATAGAAATTGCTCATGAACTAGAGATTGATTCATTGGATAAAGTAGTGTATGCTTGGCTATTAAAACATCCCTCTAATATAATTCCGATTGTAGGTTCTGGGATAATTGAGAGGCTAAAATCTGCTACTGAAGCATTAGAAGTAGAGATGAGTTTATCGCAGTGGTTTAGGATTTATAATGCTTCTACAGGTGTAAATTTACCTTAAATACTTCTAAACGGGGCTTTTTTACCAATCGTAAATGGTTTTGAAATACTATCTTTGCCGCTTCAAAATAGAACTATGCATCCTAGAGAAATATCCATATCCGATTATAATTATTCGCTTCCAGAGGACAGAATTGCCCAACATCCTGTAGCGCTACGCGATCAAAGTAAATTGCTTATTTCCCATGATGGAAATATACAAGAGTCGGTATTTGAGTCTATTGTAAGTTTTCTGCCAGATGATAGTTTGATTGTTTTTAATGATACAAAAGTGATCAGGGCTCGGCTTCAATTCCAGAAATCGACTGGGGCAAATATCGAAATTTTTATTTTAGAGCCTTTGTTTCCAACTCAGGAAGTTCAAAATGCATTTCAAATTCAGCAGCAATGTCAATGGAAATGTTTGATTGGCAATGCCAAAAAGTGGAAAGATGATGAATTAGAATTAGAGGTCGACTATTTAGGGCAAAAAGTGAAATTAATAGCATCGAAACTGGAAGCCATTGGTAATTCCTATCGGGTGAATTTTTCATGGAATCCCGAAGTACTTACTTTTTCTGATATATTGATTGCTACAGGAAGTATTCCTTTGCCACCTTATATGAAACGCAGTACTGAAAAGGCAGATATTGAGCGTTATCAAACTATTTACGCGCAGCATCAAGGTTCCGTGGCTGCGCCAACTGCTGGACTACACTTTACCGATAAAGTGATGCAGGAATTACATCAAAAGTCCATCCAAAAGAGTTTTGTAAGTTTGCATGTAGGGGCTGGAACTTTTAAGCCAGTGAGCGCAGAAACCATTGACGGGCATGAGATGCATACCGAGCAAGTGGTGATTCAAAAGAGCTTAATAGAAGATTTGATTCAGTTTGAAAACAGAAAAATTATAGCAGTAGGCACCACAACAACTCGCAGTTTGGAGAGTCTTTATTGGTTTGGCTGTAAGTTAATTCAAGACCCAAATTCTTCATTCCATATTTATCAATGGGAGCCTTATGATAATAATTATCGGGAAGGAATTTCGAAAAATGAATCTTTGGAAGCTATACTAAATTATATGAAAATGCATGATTTAGAAGAATTGCATGGCCACACGCAAATTATCATTGCAACGAGTTATGAGTTTAAAATAGTGGATGTTTTGATTACCAATTTCCATCAGCCTAAAAGTACTTTGCTACTGCTCGTTTCTGCATTTTATGGGGAGCATTGGCGTGAAAGTTACCAATATGCATTAGATAATAATTTCCGTTTTTTGAGCTATGGGGATTCTTGCTTGTTCTATAGAAAATAGCAAGATAGAGGCATTTGTTTCTGATTTTTTTAAGGCATTTACGATATAATAAAGATAGAATTGCTAAACATATTTTCGTAATTTTGCGCATTCAGACAATAATCAATTTTTTATTGAGCTAAATTCACCAGCGTATAGAAAGTATCATAATAATAGTCTGTTAAAGATGTTTTATTAATTGTTCATTATTGCCTTTGTAGCAAAATGAGCATCATTATAATTTATAGAATTTAGAAATTATGGCTTTACAAGAAGAATTTGAAGAACAAGGAATTTGGCTTTTTAGGTATCGCGGAGTGCTTCCAATAATTATTTTGGTTGTGGCTACTTTTCTATTTTTAAGAACTGAATTATATCCAGAAACTTTCATTCTGAAAAACACAGCGTATGAAATTTATTTTGAGATGTTCGCTTTATTAGTGAGCTTATTTGGATTAGCTATTCGAGTTTATACTGTGGGTCATACACCTGAAAATACTTCTGGAAGAAATGTAACTGAGCAAGTTGCAGATTCACTCAACTCAACTGGAATTTATAGTACAGTAAGACACCCTCTATATTTAGGTAATTTCTTTATGTGGCTAGGTCCTGCATTTTTAACAGGAAGTGCATGGTTTATTATTGCTTTCTGTCTCTTTTATTGGATTTATTATGAACGAATTATGTTTGCTGAAGAGCAGTTTCTAAGAAGAAAATTTGGAAATATTTACACCGATTGGGCTAAAAATGTACCTGCGTTTTTTCCAAGTTTCAAAAACTTTAAATCACCAAGTTTGCCTTTGAGTATGAAGAAAGTGCTTAAAAAGGAAAAAAATGGACTCGCTGCGGTATTCTTGATTTTCAGCGCTTTCGACATTATTGGAGAAGTGATAAAAAAGGAAACAAACTATAATTACTACCTAATCATAGCAACAGTTTTAATTTTTATTCTATACCTTGTTTTGAAATTTCTAAAAAGACGAACTAGTATATTGGACGAAACTGGGCGATAAAGAGCGGACAGGGATATATAATTATTGCAGATATACGATAAGTTGTAGGCAAGTGTGAAAGAGCATTGTGTTACTAATAAAACCGATATGATTATGATAAAAAATGTAGTAATACTTATTGGATTAATCACTTTGTTAATTTCATGTGATAGGGCTGTTACAGAGACTTATAAAGTAACAAACAATACCAGCGATTCGATATGTGTAAAATGGACTAACTCATTTTCCGGTCCCGAATCTATTTGGATTTTAAAGTATAGTGAGGAAGTTTTAGCAATTGTTGATGGTCAAGGGACCGGAGGAAGGGCGACAGCAACTGCGATTTACAACAATTCTGAAAGCATTGACATAAATTATATGTGGATAAAATCCATACAAAAGGATTCGCTAGAATCAAATATAGATTATGTCAGTCTTGATTCATGGGAATTTTATACAACTGACAAGAAAGAGACAAATGGAGTATATGAGTTAATTGTTGCTGATTCGGATTTTGAAAATTGAGCGTTATAGAAAATCACTTGAATATCAATTAAATTTAGTGATTTACTTCATTTGTTTGATTAGGTTATAGAAACGAGCATGATTAAGAAATAACTTTGATAAATTAAAGAATATAATAAACTCCAGCCTACAACAAAATATATATGGCATGCCGTATTCCATTGTAATTATGAAAGTTACATCGAGTACGAAAGATAAATACTAATAAAGATAACTAATACAAATCCGACGGCACGCCACATATACGAGCGGTTCAGCAAAATACCTAACAAGTCAATTAGGGAATAATAGTACTGACAGTTTTCATATTATACGATGAGAAAACACCTAATCCACTCGAAACATTATTATAAATTACGGTAGGCTCCGTAAAAATACCATCTCCATAATATTGGTTTTGCACCGATAAGTGATATTTATAATAAGCTTCGTCAGTGTGCAAAATGGAGGTTTTAATAGAGTCTAAAGTATAATAATAATCTTTGTATTCGTAATATTTAAGTGTAATTGATTGATTTTCTGATAATGCAAAAAATTCTCCTGTATTTGAATATAAAGTACTGACATAAGTGTCGTTCACTGAATGATAATAGCCAATAGCAGAAATTCGATAATAGTTCGTTGGAGCAGTATTGAGCCCGGTAAACTTAAATTCATGCTGTGTTTCCACATAACCATCAGAATAAGTGATTTCTTGAGAGCCCTCATAATTCCATAAATAATTAGGTGCAGTGGGGATGGTACTTTGAGCAGTGATTTCTTCTTGGCCACTAAGATTTATTTTTAAATCTACAACATCTTCAGAGCCTAAGTTTATCCCAGGATATATATAAGTTTCTGCAAAAGCATCATAAGGAATTGTGTATTGTGTTCCATGATGTGTCACAATTACTGACGCTCCTGGTTCAGACTTTGATTCTTGATATCCAGTTTGGTAATATATTGGTAGACTCCAGCTTAGTTTAAGTCTAAGTGTATCAGAATTTGGTGAAACAAAACTGGCTACAACCAATTGGGGTTTTGAATCAGGAATGTCGATGTTGGCATCTTTTTCACATGCGAACATCAATGGAATCAAGAATAGAAAATAAAATATATTTTTCATGGCTTGTAATTTTAAAATTTAAGGTAATAAGATATTCCTGGCAAAATTGGGAATAACGTAATTTGTTTTAATACAGTTTGTTGTGTGGCATTATCATAACCCGTATAATAGAAAAACGGATTATATCTATTATAGGCATTATAGAGTGAAACTTCTATAGTGCGACGACCACCCCATTTCAAGTCTTTACTAAATTGAACACCAATATCGAGTCTGTGATAAGCGGCCATTCTAAAGGAGTTTTTTTCTCCGTAATGCGTAGCTTGGTTTTGATAGAAATGATTATATTGATCATATAAATTATCATTCGTGCCTTGTGGATTATGGGTATAGGCAGTATAAGTGCTTTGCGCCAAAGTAATAGCATCTCCAGTGCCATAAACCCATGTTCCACTTAGTGTCACATTTTTTGAAAGGTGATAAATAGCCACAACCGATACATCATGTCGACGATCGTGGCGAGGGAAAAACTCTAAGCCATTATTCAATTCATCAAATTGGTATTTGGTATAGGAAAGTGTATATCCAACCCAACCTGTGAGTTTGCCGTATTTTCTTTGAATTAAAAATTCCATTCCATATGAATATCCATCACCTGTAGTCACAGCGTCTTCATAATGGAATTCTTGATTGACATCGGGCTCTTCAATCATGAGGAAACTGGAACCTTCTTTATAGGAAATGATATCGTTCATTGTTTTATAATACCATTCGAGAGAAACTGTAAAAGATGGATTCTCAAAGTCATGGGCTAAGCCTAAGGCAATTTGACGTGAATGTTGAGGCCCAATTTCATTAGTGGAGGGAACCCATAAATCGGTTGGCAAGCCAATTCCTGTGGAGGTTAGCAGGTGAATATATTGATTCATATCGGCGTAACTTGCTTTAATTGAGAACTTATCCGAAAACATATAACTCATTAAAAGACGGGGTTCTAGTCCAAAATAAGATTTTTCCTTATGGTTAAAATTACTCACCCGGAGCCCGGCATTTACTTTAAAGTTAGGTAAAACTCGCCATTCGTCTTCTGCATAAACAGCGGTCTCTATCGAGTTCAGCGTTTGAACGCCAAGTTCTTGAGAATTTGTGCCATCTTCAAATACGATAGCACTTGGCGTGAATAAATGATTGGTAACCATAAAGCCAGCTCGCACATAATGATTAGAAGCAGGAATCCAAGTATAATCATTTTTTAATGCCCAATCTCGAATTCCTGATTTATAACGGAGGTGAAAAACATCGTTTTGATCCGTTTCTTCAATGTCAATTACAAATTGATAATTGGAATAGATCAATGAAGTATTACTGAATAATTTATTCGAAAACTGATGGTTCCATCTTAATGTAGAAGTAGCATTTTCCCAAAATAGCTGCATGTTTTGAGAATAGTTAGCGTCATCAAAGTTGGCATAAAATTTATCTCTTCCAAAATATCCACTGAGGTAGATTTTATCTTTATCACTAACTTCATAATTTACCTTGGCATTGAGGTCATAAAAGTAATAGCCTGCGACTCCACTTTCTTGATTCATGACTGGCCTTGCAAGCACATCTACATAGGTTCGCCGCCCTGAGATAACAAAGGAGGATTTGTTTTTTACAATCGGACCTTCGAGCAATAATCTGGAAGAAAGAATACCAATACTGCCTTCCCCACCAAACTTTTCTCTGTTTCCATCTTTGAGGTTCATATCAATTACTGACGAAAGCCGGCCACCATAACGAGCAGGAAATCCACCTTTGTAAAGCTCAACACTTTTGATGGCATCACCATTAAATACCGAGAAAAAACCAAAAAGGTGCATGGCATTATATACTGGTGCATCATCAAGAATAACAAGATTTTGGTCTGGACCACCACCACGAACATATAAGCCCGAGCTGGCTTCACTTCCCGAGCGAATTCCAGGCATCAGTTGCAGCACTTTAAAAACGTCTTTTTCGCCCAGCAATGCTGGTATTTCTTTGATTTGCTGTACAGGAATACTAACCACACTCATTTCAACTCGGTCGCTGATTTTGTCTCTTTCGCCAAAAATCTGAACTTCCGATAATTCAACAGAAGGATTTAATGAAATATTAATGGCAGAGTCGTTGGTGAAATTAATGGCAATATTTTGAGGTGTATAACCTACAAATGAATATACCAATGTTGCATTTTCCTTGGGAATTGTAAAAGAATAAAATCCATAAGTATTACTCACCGTTCCCGTTTGAGTGCCTTTGAGGTATATGTTTACACCAATGAGTAATTCTCCAGAACCTTTTTCTTTAACATAACCTGAAATCGTCATTTTGTCTTTTTGGGCGCTTGCCCCTAAAATACAAACTAAAAAAAAGATGCTTAGCAATATATGTTTCATATATTTAAAATGTTTTTAAGGTGATTCCGATAGTTTTCGGAAGGAACGTCATTATAATCATTTACTTACCTACTTTAGGTTTATTTATGCGCGTTTCATTATTATGTTTACTTAGTTTTTTCAATTAACAAGAACCATTTTTTGTATTTTAAATTTTGTAACTCAAAATATTATTTAAAAGAAAAGTGATATATAAGAATAATGTTGCCAAAGAGTTAGTGAATATACTAGGCGAAAAAATCAATTTCTAACCAGCAGTATCCACCTTCTATGATAAGTATTTACGTTCTTTTTTCCAACGTTGTGTAAATGATTCCGTAAATTTTGGAAGCTCCCTGCGTGGCCCCCATGATTTTTTAAACGTCAAACCAACGCCAATATTTTTAATGCTGGGAGAAAAAGTTTCAATAATCCATCTTTTGCCCATCGCAATTTTATATGCTTTCATCACCAAGTTAAAACCTTTCTCTGTATGCCCAGCTTTTACCGCATCTCTACGATTATAGAGTAGCATATCATGTAAGGGAATATTTACGGGGCAAGTTTCGGTGCATTTACCGCATAAGGACGATGCAAAACTCAAATGACTATATTCTTCAAAACCACGCATATGTGGAGTTATTACAGCGCCAATAGGACCACTATAAGTGGTTTCGTAGGCATGGCCTCCAATGGTTTTGTATACAGGGCAAACATTCAAACAAGCGCCACAACGAATGCAGCTGAGTGCCAGTTTTTGATCTTTTTTCTCTAATAAATTGGTCCTTCCATTATCTAACAAAATCAGATACATATGCTCTGGACCATCTGTTTCGTCAGGTTTTTTAGGCCCAGAAATGATGGAATTATAAACAGTAATTTTTTGTCCAGTGCCGTAGGTTGATAATAATGACCAAAACAAATCCATGTCCTTAATCGATGGAATTAGTTTTTCAATTCCTACAATCGCCACATGTATTTTAGGCATTGACATGGTCAGTACTCCATTTCCTTCATTCTCAGTAAGAGCAAGAGCTCCAGCATCAGCAATTAAAAAATTGCCACCAGTAATTCCCATATCAGCCTTGGTAAATTTCTCACGAAGTTTGAGGCGAGTATAATATGTTAATTCTTCTGGAGTATATTCTTCTGGGGTATTAAATTTTTCATGATAAAGTTTGGCCACATCTTCCTTGCTTTTGTGCATGGCTGGTGTAACGATGTGATATGGACGTTCGCCCGCAACTTGAACGATGTATTCTCCAAGGTCGGTTTCTAAGGATTCAACACCAAATGCTTCTAAATGTTTGTTCAACTCAATCTCCTCAGTAACCATGGATTTTGACTTAACCACTTTTTTCACATGATGTTTTTGAGCAATATCCAAAACAGCTTTTACGGCTTCTTGAGCATCAATTGCCCAAATAAGTTTGCCCCCATTTTTTTGGAAATTAGATTCAAATTCTTTAAGATAGGATTCTAAATCATTTACAACATTACGCTTAATTCTAGCCGCTCTGCCTTTCGCTAATTCAATATCTAGGTATTGTTTTTTGCCTTTTAAAACCGCATTATCATACCTTGATATGTTGAAATCAATGATTTTACGATGATTTTCATCAAACGCAATCCGCTCCGAATCTATAAGAAATTGTTCCTTTTGTTCCGACATTTTATTAAAAATTATACGTGACAAAGTTAAAATTTTATTGATGCGAAATTACAATCAATATAACGAATAGATGATCAGTGTTATTTCAAAAGATAAATTAATCTAAATACACTGGAAATGCTAATAAATTTGGACTTATAAAAACAAATTAGTGAAGATTTAAGCACATTATTATTGAGCAAATGAAGCCATTATTATTGGCAAATTGTCAAAATACAATTTTAAGATTTGTTATTTTTTAGTTTTTTTATTCGTAAATTTTCGACTAAATTTGTGGCTGATTAATCAATCAATTATTAATCAACAATGCTTGACTTGATGTGCTTATAGCGCAATGTCAATTCATCTAAAATTATAAATCATTAAAAATAAAATTATTTATGAAAAATTTCAATATCAACAATCCAGTCAATCTACATTTTGGAAAAGACTGTTTAAATAACTTAGCCCAATCGGTTCAGCAATATGGATCCAGAGTTCTTTTTATATATGGCAAATCTTCCATCGTTAAAACAGGATTATATCAACAAGTTCGTGACTTATTAAAAGATTCGGAAGTGTTTGACTTTGCCGGGATACAGCCTAATCCAATTGTGGAAGATGCTGATGCAGCGGCTAAGTTTGCCCGTGAAAACCAAATAGACGTTATTGTTGCTGTAGGCGGTGGAAGTGTAATCGATACTGCCAAAATGGTGAGTATAGGGGCAAAAGTGGAGCATAGTGTTTGGGATTTTATGACCGGAAAAGCAGTCCCAAAAGCTGCTGTTCCCGTTATTGCAGTACTTACTTTAGCAGCTACTGGCACCGAAATGAATCCATTTGCAGTGTTACAAAGTAAAACAAGCATGCGTAAAATTGGCTATGGACATCCGCTTACCTATCCCAAAGAATCGTTTTTAGATCCTCAATTAACCACCACTGTTGATGCCAATTATACAGCTTATGGAATTGTGGATTTGATAGCCCATACTTTGGAAGCTTATTTTGGAGAAGGTGAATCTCCTTTGGCAGACAAGTTTATCTATGCTATAATTGAAGAGGCTATTGAAGCTGGGCCATTATTGCTGCAGAATTTAGATAATTATGAATTGCGCGCAAGAATTATGTATGCCGCCACAATGGCTCTAAATGGAACTACTTCACATGGCCGTATTTCTGGCGATTGGGGAGTGCATGGTATTGGACACGAATTGTCATTACTTTTTGATATGGCACACGGCGCAAGCCTTTCAATTGCTTATCCTGCATGGATGAGGTTGATGAAAAAAACGGCGGGCAAAAGAATAACTGAGCTTGGAAGCGCCTTGTTTGGTGCTCAAAATGTGGAAGAAACTGCCGCTGAATTTGAAGCATTTTTCAAAGAATTAGGAAGTCCAACTCGCTTATCGGATGCTGGAATTACAGAGGCTGATTATGCTAAAATATCAGCGCAGCTGACTCAAAACAAAGTGAGTGGAGCGCACTATAAATTTGATGATTATGACAAATTGATTGCACTGATGGCTTAAACTATTTATTGATAAGAATGAAGAAAACACTTTTTTTAAGAGTGAACTCAGACGCATATTTATCAATCAAAAGATGTATAAAAACAATATAACAATTATTTGTTAAATTATTATTAGAATACTATTTTTGAGCCCTGAAATATTAAAATGAGTATTAATTTTTTTAAATATAATTAGATGGGAAAAAGAACCATTGTAGCCATGCCTGGTGACGGAATTGGCAAAGTAGTATTGGACGAAACGATCAGAGTGCTTAATGCGGCAGGTTTTGTTGCCGACTATATTGAAGGTGATATTGGATGGGAATTTTGGAGAAAAGAAGGAAATCCTCTACCTCAGCGTACTCTCGATTTATTGGCTGAGCATAAAATTGCTCTTTTTGGTGCCATTACTTCAAAACCAAAAGACGAGGCATTTGAAGAATTAGCCCCAGAATTACAGTCAAAAGGATTGGTGTATTCAAGCCCAATTGTTGGCCTTCGTCAGCATTTTAATCTTGATATTTGCATTCGCCCATGCAAAACTTATGTTGGAAACCCATTGAATTTTATACGCCGTGGTGCTGATGGAGGAGTTGAAGAGCCAGAAGTTGATGTGGTAATTTTCCGTCAAAATACAGAAGGTTTATATGGTGGTGTTGAATGGTCAAACCCAATCGCACAGGTATATGATGCCTTTATGACTCATCCAAAGTTCAAACAGAATTTTGGAAAAACTCCTAAAGAAGATGTGTCAATTTCAACAAGAATCTTTACAAAAAGAGCTACTGAAAGAATATTACGTGCTGCTTTTGAACATGCTAAAAACTATGGTTATAAGTCAGTTACGCTTTGTGAAAAACCAAATGTAATTCGCGAAACATCAGGAATGATGTATAAAATGGCCTTGAAAATGCAAGCCAACGACTATCCAAATATTGAGCTTTGGAATACCAATATTGATGCACAAATGATGTGGCTCACCAAAAACCCAGAAACATACGGCGTAATGGTTGCTGGGAATATGTTTGGGGACATTTTAAGTGATGGCTTCGCTGGATTAATTGGTGGATTAGGTTTTGCATGTTCTGCCCAAATGAGCGAAGATGGTATTGCTGTTTTTGAGCCAACACATGGTTCTGCTCCTAAATATGCCGATTATGATACCAGCATTGTAAACCCTATTGCGATGATAGAATCTGCTTGCATGATGTTGGATTATATCGATGAAAAGGAAATTGCTGTGAGGATCAGAAAAGCTGTTGCTGAGGTAATTAGTGAAGGTAAAACCCGCACTTATGATATGATGAAAGTAAGTGGCCGTGCTGATGTTATTGAAAAAGGTTCGGCAAGTACTGTGGAAATGGCAGAGGCTATTATTGCCAAATTATAGAAATACGATTAAGCAAAAACCAGGTTTATTGGCTTGGTTTTTATAAGTGATTCTGAATAGAATCGAAATAAATTTGAGAATTAGCGAGCTCCTAGCTCGCTAATTCTTATATTTGCATCAAAATAAAAAACGATGAAAGACGATTTGAAAGATTTTCTGAGTTTTAATAAAGCCGAAAGAAGAGGGATTTTTGTACTTTCTACGCTTATTATTTTGTTGTTATTATATCACGTTTTTGGACCCTTCCGCTCACCTTTTTCTACTGATTATACAGAGTTTGATCGTCAGATTTTGAAATATAAAACGGCCAAAGATAGTTTAGAATCAATTCAGACCGCTGAGAAAGAAAAACCTTTTTGGAAAAATACTGATTCAGAAATAGAGAATAATCCAGCTAGATTAAAGAAATTTGACCCCAATAAATGTACTAAAAAAGATTGGCTGGACTTAGGCCTAAGCCAAAAGCAGGCTAATAGTATTTTGAAATATGTTGCCAAAGGTGGCAAATTTTATAAGCCCGAAGATATCCGAAAAATGTACTGCCTTTCTGCTGAAGAAAGTGATATATTGATGCCTTTTGTACAGATTGAGGAGCAATATTTTGATGAGAATAACACCTATGCTTCAGAATCTGAAACATGGGAGGAAGAGCAATTTCAAATTGAATTAAATGCAGCTTCTTTTGAAGATTTAATGCGAATAAATGGAGTTGGGCCAGCAACGGCAAAGGCAATTATCAAGTATAGAGAGCTTCTCGGAGGATATTATAGTGCTCAGCAACTTCTGGATGTCTATCATATTGATTCCACAAATTATACCCAAATATCGAATTTTCTGACCATTAATCCCGATTCTATTCATAAGATAAACATCAATAAAGCTGGTTATTATGATTTAAAAAAACATCCTTATATTGGCAAAGCCTTGGCTTATGAAATAGAGCAATATCGTTCCATGAAAGGAAACTTTAAAACGGTTGAGGCTGTAATAAATGTAAAAGGAATGAATGAGGACCTTTATCGAAAAATTTATATTTACTTTGCAATCTCTGACGATTAATCATTTTAGGTTAGTTGTATTGTTTTATTAAGAGTTTTGATTTAACTAAGCAAAGTATATGAGCCAAATCATGAATATCTTTAAAAAATATCCACGAACATTTTGGGTAGCCAATAGTATAGAACTCATTGAAAGAGCCGCTTGGTATGGCTTTTTTATGCTGTTTGCCAACTACTTAACGGAGTCATCTGACCTAGGAGGACTTGAGTTTAGTCAGTCGCAGAAAGGTATAATCATGGGAGTGGGAACGGGTATTCTTTATTTTTTACCTGTGATTACGGGTGCCATTGCCGATCGATATGGCTATAAAAAAGTGCTGATTTTGGCTTTTAGTATTTACACTTCTGCCTTTTTATTGTTCCCATTTTTTCATAGCTTTACTGGAGTTTTTATCATGTATTTGTACTTAGCTTTGGGAGCGGCACTTTTTAAACCAGTTATTTCTGCTACGATTGCTAAAACAACCAATGACAAAACGGCCTCTATAGGTTTTGGTATTTTTTATATGATGGTGAATATTGGTGCATTTATAGGCCCATTAATTACTTTGCTTTTTCGTGAAAACACCTTTTATATCTCGGGCGGTATCATCGCACTCAATTTTATCCTCCTCCTTTTTTATAAAGAACCAGATAGAGGTGTTCAAACTAAGTCATTGGGTGAAAGTATTAAACAGATCTTTAAAAATATAATTGTTGTTTTTTTGGATTTTAAATTCATGCTTTTTCTACTGATTATCGCTGGCTTTTGGACCATGTATAATCAGCTTTTTTATTCTCTGCCTGTTTTTATCAATCAGTGGGTCGACAGCCACCAAATGTTCTTGTTTTTTCAAGAGCATTTTCCATTTATAGCCCACCAATACGCCGAAGGAGGTCAAATGGATGCTGAATTTATCACTAATATTGATGCCATGTATATCATTATTTTTCAAGTAATGATATCCTCCATTGTGATGAAACTGAAACCTCTGAGCACCATAATTACTGGTTTTATCATCGCCACTATTGGAATGGCATTAACCGTTTATACCAATAATGTGCTGTTTATTCTGGTGGCTATTTTTGTTTTCTCCATCGGCGAAATGTCGGCTAGCCCGAAGATTACAGAATATATTGGACGAATAGCACCGATTGATAAAAAAGCTTTATTTATGGGTTTTGCTTATGTGCCCATGTTTTTGGGAAATATTTTCGCAGGAATTGTTTCAGGTCCTGTTTACCAGAGATCTTCCGACAAATATGAATTAGCTATAAATTATGCTCGTGAAAATCAATTACATATGGATGCTAGCTTGACAAAAAATCAATCTTTTGAATCTTATGCTCAGCAGTTAAATATCAACCCAATGGAATTTACAAACGTACTTTGGAATCAGTACCATCCTGCTGATTTTTGGTATGTGATTTTTGCCATTGGAATGGCTTCTGCTTTTAGTTTGTTTCTTTATGATCGCTTTGTGGTAGGTGAAAAAGCTTTAAAATAATGGATATTCAAATAATTTAATCCACCAATTCAAAATGATCCCAATCCAATCCAAGGGTAAACCGTTTTCTAAATTCTTGTAATGCAGTTAAGGAAATACTAGCGGTTTCCTCCGTTTCAATATGATCAATAGGAGCAATGATATAATCGCCTTCTGGATTAATGATGCAAGAGCTTCCCGAATGGCTGAAACCGTTAATATCATTCCCAACTCGGTTTACTCCAATCACATAGGCTTGATTTTCAAGAGCACGGGCAACGAGAAGTTTTACCCAAATATGATTTCGTACAGTGGGCCAATTGGCTACAAAAATAAGGGCATCATAATCGTATTTGCCATGATTATAATTATTTTTGGCATAAACAGGAAAGCGTAAATCGTAACAAATTAATGTCTTAATCTTCCATCCCTTAAACTCAAATATCAGCGATTCGCTTCCTGGAGTATAATGCTCATGTTCACCAGCCATTCTAAATAAGTGTCGCTTATCATATTGTTGATATTCACCATTTGGATGCATTACAATCAGTCTGTTATAGAAGTTCCCATGCTCGCTAACCATAAAGCTTCCCACGATAGCAATATTCACCTCTTGGCTCAAGTTTTTCATCCACTGATGAGTTTCGCCAAAGGGTTCTTCAGCTAATAACTCAGGTTTCATCGAAAATGCGGTATTGAACATTTCTGGTAAAATAATTAAGTCACTTTTGCTGTTTATATTTCTGATTTTTAAAGCAAAGCGAGACAGATTTTCAGCTTTATTTTCCCAAACCAAATCCGACTGAACGAGGGTAATATTTAGATCTTGCATAATAAACTAGCCGCTTTTTCTAAGGTTTCGTTTGTTTTGGCAAAACACAATCGCAAAACTTTTTGATCGTAGTTATCGCTATAGAAATAGGAGAGAGGAATGGTTGCTACGCCAAATTCACGCGTAATCCGTGTGGCAAAATCCATTTCATTTTCATCCGATATTTGGTCGTATTTGAACAGTTGAAAATAAGTGCCAACTGCAGGAAGAGGGGTAAATCGGCTTTTTTTCATCAGTTCCAAAAAATAATCTCTTTTCTGACTGTACATTTCATGGATATGGATGTAGTTTTCCGGCTCGTGCATATAAGTAGCGATGGCAGTTTGCATAGGTCTGTTTCCTGCAAAAACCACATTCTGATGGATTTTTCTAAACTCAGTCATGAGCTTTTGTGGTGCAATACAAAATCCTGTTTTCCAGCCAGTAACATGAAATGTTTTTCCAAAAGAACCTACAATAAAACTGCGCTCGGCAAGTCCAGGAAATGCCGCTGCACTGTAGTGCTTTTGTCCATCGAAAATAATGTGCTCATACACTTCATCACTGATAATAATGATGTCGGTTCCGCGAGTTATTTTATCCAATTGCTGCATATCTTCTTTGCTCAGCACGGTAGAAGTTGGGTTGTGAGGCGAATTGATGATAATCAGTTTTGTATTATGCGTAATCAACCTTTTTAGCTCTGCCCAATCGATATGGTAATCATCGCCTTGAAGTTTATAAGGTTTTACAATTCCGCCATTCATTTTAATTCCGGGCACATAAATATCAAAAGCAGGCTCTATAACGATGGCTTCGTCGCCTTCGTGAATAATGGCGGTGATGGCAGAGTAAATGGCTTGGGTTGCACCAGAAGTGATGGTGATTTCTGCTTCAGGATCATACTTTGAACCATAATTTTTTTCAAAGGCAATGCTCAATTCTTGGCGCAGTTCTAAAATGCCTTGCATAGGAGCATATTGATTTTGTCCATCAGTCATAGCCTTAGAAACCAATGAAATAAGCTCTGGAGCAACATCAAAATTAGGAAAGCCTTGGGCTAAATTTACAGCATTATATTCAGTCGCCAGCACACTCATTTGGGTAAAAATATTGGTAGATACGCTAGGCAATTTGCTTTTTATTCTAACGGTAGATTTTATCATAATTCAAGGTTTTTGCTGGCTCCGATGCCTGATTATTATCAAAAAGCAAAACTAATGAATTTAAGTACTCAGAAATTAAAAGAGAATATCAATTAGAAATTGTTTAAATACTTCATTGTAAAACCTTGTCCTTAGTTTTTAATCACTTCTTTGTGATTGTTCATGATGCCTTCTATGGGTTTACTGTTTGTTATTTTTTTTACAACTTCATTGGGTAGATTCAAGCAACAAACACAACGTTAGAGTTTAATTTTGAATACTTCCCAGTTTGCTAATCGATGGTACTCATGAACAATGAAATAGAATAACTTTCGCCATTTCATTTTTTCTCATATATTTAGCCCATCAATAATGATTGTAATCTAATCAAATGCTGGTCAACTGTCACTCATATTATAGCCTTAGGTATGGAACGCTTTCGATAGAAGAGCTTGTTGCGCTAGCGCATAGCAAGTCGCACAATCAGATGGTGATGACCGATATTAATAATAGTACCGGCATCATTGACTTTGTAAAGGAGTGCAAAAAGCAAGGGATTAAACCCATCGCGGGTATTGAATTTCGACACCAAGGCAAATTGCTTTATATCGGAATTGCTAAAAATAATATAGGTTTTCGTCAAGTTAATCAATTACTTACACAATATAATTTGTCAAAGCAAGCGCTTCCTCATCGCGCACCTGATTTGTCGGAAGTGATTTTTATTTATCCTTACGAATCCATTGCTTGGCTGTCGGAATTTAGATATAACGAATTTTTGGGATTGCGCTATTTTCAAACCGTAAAACTGTTTAATATTCCCGAATCGCTGCACCATAAACTCATTGCTTGGCATCCAATTACTCATAGTGGCGGTAGTTCTTTTGAGCTTCATCATCATTTGCGCGCCATCGACCGCAATCTTTTGCTCACCCAACTCAATGAGCATGATTTGGCTCATTATAGCGAGCGCATGCCCAATCCACAGCAGTTTGAACAGCTTTTTGAATCAGCACCATTTCTAGTAAGAAACACCCTTGATTTGATGGCGCAATGTCATATCGATTTTGATTTTAAAAGTGTGAAGAACAAACGCTGTTTTAGCCAGTCGATGGACGAAGATCGGCATCTGCTGCGGCAATTGGCTTATCAAGGGATGAACTATCGTTATGGGTCTTGTCATGTAGAGGCCAAACAGCGGGTCGATAAGGAGTTGAAGATTATTGACCAGATGAACTTTTCGGCCTATTTTCTTATCACTTGGGACATTATTCGCTATTCGATGTCGCGGGGATATTACCATGTGGGGCGTGGGAGCGGAGCCAATAGTGTGGTGGCTTATTGCTTAAAAATTGTGGACGTTGACCCTATTGAATTGGATTTGTATTTCGAAAGATTTATTAATCCCAAACGGAGCTCGCCCCCCGATTTCGATATTGACTATTCATGGCTTGAACGTGATGATGTGCAGCGCTATATTTTTGATAAATATGGCCAGGATCATACTGCTTTGTTGGGTACAATTTCTACTTTTAAAGGCAAATCCATCTATCGAGAGCTGGGGAAAGTTTACGGATTGCCCAAAGAAGAAATTGATGATTTGATTAAATATCCAACTTCTAGTCGCAATCAAAACTCCATTACGCAAAACATTCACCGCATAGCTGCTATGATGACTGATTTTCCAAATCTGCGAAGTATTCATGCTGGTGGAGTGCTGGTTAGCGAAGATCCATTGACTGATTATACCGCTTTGGATTTACCGCCAAAAGGTTTTCCTACCACCCAATGGGATATGTATGTGGCCGAAAGTATTGGTTTTGAAAAATTGGATATTTTGAGCCAAAGAGGCATCGGTCATATCAAAGATAGCGTGCAATTGGTGGCTCAAAATCAGAAGAGGCATATTGATGTGCATCAAGTGGAGAAATTCAAGCAGGACGAAAGAGTAAAAAATTTACTCAAAAGTGGCGAAACTTTGGGCTGTTTCTATATTGAAAGTCCTGCCATGCGGGGTCTCATTCAGAAGTTGCGCTGCGACAATTATCTAACATTGGTTGCGGCCAGTTCCATCATTCGCCCTGGCGTTGCTCGTTCGGGCATGATGCGCGAGTATATTTTGCGCTATAATAAGCCTGATAGTTTTAGCTATCTGCATCCCGTGATGGAAAAGCAGCTGAAAGAAACTTATGGCGTAATGGTTTACCAAGAAGATGTGCTCAAAATATGCCATCATTTCGCGGGTCTCGATTTGGCAGATGCCGATGTACTAAGGCGTGCTATGAGCGGCAAAACTCGGTCGAAGGAGGAGCTGAATCGCATTGTAGATAAATTTCATAGCAATTGCAAAGAGCGGAATTATCCTGATGAAATAACCCAAGAAGTATGGCGGCAAATAGAGTCTTTTGCAGGCTATTCTTTTAGCAAAGCACATTCGGCCTCTTATGCCGTCGAGAGTTACCAAAGTCTATTTTTAAAGGCCTATTATCCTTTAGAATTTATCACGGCGGTGATTAATAATTTTGGAGGTTTTTATCATACTTGGGTATATTTTAATGAGGCCAAAAGGCTGGGAGCCAAAGTGATGTTGCCCAATGTGAACTGTAGCCAATATTTAACGCATATCATCGGCGAGTCTATTTATGTAGGTTTTGTTCACTTGCAAAATATGGATCGCCGCTTGGCAAAATCCATCGTAAAAGAGCGGGATTTGAATGGTGATTTTCAATCTTTTGATGAATTTATTTCGCGAGTTCCCATAGGCATTGAACATCTGCTGACCCTGATTCGCTGTGGCGCTTTTTCCGATTTCAATCCCAATAAGGCCGCCTTGATGTGGGAGGCGCATAGCCTGATCAACAAAACTTATGCTACGACAGGGCCTCCAACTGCACAGCTTTTTCCTTTTGTGAAACGTAATTTTATTTTGCCACATTTAACCAATGACCCAATCGTGAATGCTTACGATGAAATTGAGCTGATTGGTTTTCCAGTCACCATTTCGTATTTCGATTTATTGGAAACGCCTTTTAGAGGCGAATTGATGTCGAATCAGCTTTTGCAAAATGTCGGAAAAATAGTGCGTATGATGGGACATTTGGTAACCATCAAATATGTGAAAACGGTGCGAAAGGATTATATGCATTTTGCTACTTTTGTGGATGCTGAGGGCAATCTTTTTGATACGGTACATTTCCCCAATTCATTAAAAAGCTATCCATTTCGTGGTGATGGTATTTATCTGCTGGTGGGCAAAGTGGTGGAGGAATTTGGATACCCAAGTCTAGACGTTTATAAAATGGCGAAGATGAATTTGTTGAAAAATCCATTGGTGGAATAATAAGGCTTGTTTTGAATTGAAATATAATTTACTTTTGAATTCTCTTAATCAAATTGAAATTAGCAATATGATTAAAAAAGAACTCCTTCAGATAGTTATTAAATTTTAAACATATGAAAACATTACTTACTATTTCTTTTTTAGCATTTTCACTTTTAAGTTTCGGGCAGAATTATAAACTATTTAACGCAAGCTCGCAAAAACTTTTTGCCTATCAGCCAGCTGCAGATTCAACTATTGAAATTGCCTTTGATTCGATTATCATGGTGGGCAATGATTCCGTTTATTATAACTACACAGAGCTAGGGAATCAGTTTGCTTCAGATACTTGTCAGTTTTGGGGAGGTCCATTTTGCACTAAACAGGATAAACCATCATGGTTAGGCTACTTAGTGATTTATGATAATATTAGCCAATACAAATTCTTTACCAACCTAAATGATACTTTATCATTTAACTTTAATCTTATGCCGGGCGATTCATCGCTATTTTACCAAGATGCTTCTCAACGGTTTTATTTCCAATATGAAGGGTCTGATACCGCAACTGTTCTTGGGACCCTAGATTCGTTAAAGTATTATCGAATATCTCATTACGATTTATCAGGAAATAGCATCAACTTGGCATTAAATAACGAAAGGATAGTCATCGGGAAGGAGATAGGATTGATTGACTTTTTCAAGATTGACTTATTCCCATTTTTACTAAAACCAGTTTCACTCATTGGAAATTTATCTCCTGCTGGGGGAATTATTTCATTAACTAATGAAATGATTTACGATCATCAAATAGGAGATGAAATTCAGTACCTTGATGAAAAATCAAATTTGGATGGGCCTCCATGGCTAAATTATAAAAACTATATCAAATATGTTTTCCTTGGTAGAGTTGATACACAGGACTCAATCATCTATACAGTAGAGAGATTGATTAATAAAACGGACTCCAACCTCCTTCTTATGGATACGATTACTTTGAGATATAATAAAAGTGGCATAAAAGCCCACTTACCATTTGCTCAAATAGATCAAAACAATATACTGCTAACTAAAAGATTTTACAAAGCAGATTACTGTAATTTTAGTTTATGGACCTATAGCGCAACACCTCAATATTTGGCCTATTGTGATTTAGATAATTGTTGGGGGGACTATGATATTCCAGGGCCACCACCATCGGAAAAAACCATTTTCGTTTGTGGCTTAGGGCTATATCTCGACAGAAGTTCTGTTTCAGTTCCTCCTCCCATCGGATATTCATCCATACACAATATTATATATTTTAAGAAAGATGGGATTCAATGTGGAAATGAAGCATTTGCAAGTATAGAAGATCACAATACGGATGATGCTTATTTTTCTGTTTATCCTAATCCTACAACAGATATCCTCTATGTGAAGTCAAAATTAAATAGCTCTGGAATCTTATTAATTACCAATGTAAATGGTCAGGAGTTAAGAAAAATTACAATTACTGACCAGCATACTACCATTGACATCAGTGATTTAAAAAACGGAATGTATTTGATAAAATATAAGGGTGATTCTTTTGTAAGTGTGAAGAAGATTATTAAGGAATAAGCTCAGTCCTAAAAACTTTATCCAAGCAATGTAGTATTGCCTGCCTAGCAGAACTTATCTTGTAAGTAATGTTAGGCAGGCATTTTTCTTGCAGAATAATAAAGCCATTCCAAAGAGAAAAAAATTGAAATCAAAAAATAAATTCCACTTTTGACCTCTGAAAATTTTATATTTTAGCAGACCCATTATACAAACAAATTAACGACTAAATAACACAGCAAATTGAGTGAAATTGTAAATTTTAAGGAGTTGAGCGAGGCAGAAGAGGCTAAAATTATTCGTAATAAATACCGCCAATTATTACGATATTGTGATACCAGTAGTGATGCCGATAAGGTTAAGATTCGTAAAGCCTTTAACTTTGCTTTGCAGGCCCATACAGGTGTGAAACGCAAGAGTGGGGAGCCATATATTCTTCATCCATTGGAAGTTGCACTAATTGCTACCCGTGACATTGGTCTCAAAACTACTTCTGTTATTTGTGCCTTAATTCATGATGTAGTGGAGGATACAGATTATACCATCAAGGATATTGAGGTGATGTTTGGTAAAAAGGTGGCCAAAATAGTGGATGGCTTAACCAAAATTTCAGAGATATTTGGCCAAAGTGAATCCTTACAGGCTGAAAACTATAGGAAAATCCTACTCACACTTGTTGATGATGTTCGTGTGATTTTAATAAAACTGGCAGATCGTCTTCATAATATGCGCACTTTGGAGTCAATGTCACTCGAGAAGCAGATGAAAATTAGCTCCGAAACCAGTACATTTTACGCCCCTCTTGCACATCGTTTGGGCCTTTTTGGAATCAAGAGTGAGCTGGAAGATTTGGTGCTAAAGTATAAAAATCCAGATGCTTATCGTATTATTTCATCAAAACTTGAACTAGGCGAAATTGATAGAAAAAGATTTATTGCGAAATTTATATTGCCAATCAAACAGCACCTTACTGATGATGGGTTGAATTTTAAGATTATTTATCGGGATAAATCGGTCAGTTCCATTTGGCAAAAAATGCAAACCAAAAAAGTTAGTTTTGAGCAAGTGTATGACTTGTTTGCGGTCCGAATTATTTTGGATAGCAGTATGAAAAATGAAAAATCAGACTGTTGGAAAACATATTCTGCTATAACCGAAACCTATGTTCCTAAACATGATCGTTTTAGAGATTGGATTTCGATGCCTAAAGCCAATGGATACGAGGCTCTGCATACCACAGTAATGAGTAAAAGTGGTAAATGGGTTGAAGTGCAAATTAGAAGCGTACGCATGGATGAGATTGCCGAAAAAGGTTATGCGGCACATTGGAAATATAAAGGAAAGGCCAAAAGTGAAGGAGGCCTTGACGAATGGCTTACCAAGATTAGAGAGCAACTTCAAAATCCAGACTCAAATGCCCTCGACTTTTTGGATGATTTTAAGTTGAATTTGTTTTCTGATGAAATATATGCTTTTAGTCCAAAAGGAGGAATAAAAACATTAGCAAAAGGTTCTACAGTAATTGATTTTGCTTACGCAGTACATTCCCAAATTGGAGATAAAGCCATTGGTGCAAAGGTTAATAATGAATTGGTACCCTTAAATCATAGGCTACATAGTGGCGATCAAATAGAAATACTAACCTCTAATAAGCAACGTCCAAAAGAGGATTGGATCAATTGGGCTTTTACTAGTCGTGCCAAAGGGCAAATAAAAAATGCAATTAGTCTTGATCGCAAAAACGCCATTATTAGGGGCAAAGCTAAAATGAAGGAGTTGTGTCAACTAACTGAATTGAAGTGTAATAAAGAAGTTATTACGGCTTTTCTTAGTTTTGTGGGAATTCAAGACGAAAATGATCTTTATCAAAGGCTTGACCTACAAAAGATTGGTGAAGAGGATGTTCGGAAATTTATACAATTCAACAAAGAGCAAAGTAGCTGGACGAAGTATTTGAATCCGTTTTCTAAAAAGGTGAAAGCTACACCCATTAATGATCTATCCGATCAGATTAGAAAAACACTAAAAAAGAAGCCAGAAGGATTACTGCTTTCTAAAAAATATGATAATGCACAAACCGATTTGGCTACTTGTTGTAAACCAATTCCTGGTGATGATGTGATTGGATTTATTAAAAAAGATGGTAGTATTAATATCCATAGAACTACTTGTGAGGAGGCATCCATATTGATGTCCACTTATGGTAATAATATCATCAAAGTGAAGTGGAGAGAAGGGGAAGACTTACAGTTTCTGACGGGAATTAGGCTTTATGGACAAGATAATTTCGGATTGATTCAAAAGATTACTAATATACTTACTAGTGAAATGGGCATCAATATCCGCTCCTTTTCATTAACTACTAATAATGATTTGTTTGAAGGGCAATGTACTTTATATGTGAGCGATATTACCCAACTTAAAAGTATTATCGATCAGCTGCAGAAGATTGAAGGAATTGAAAAGATTTATAGGGTGGATTAACTTGAATTGCTAGTAATCGAGTTGGGAGTTATATAATTATGAAGTTAAAAATAATATTTGTAGGGAAAACAGAAACTGATTATCTCGTCAAGGGATGCGATACTTATGAAAAAAGGTTGAGTAATTATTTGCCTTTGGAAGTGATTGTGATTCCTGCACTGAAAAATACCAAAGCCCTTAATATTGAGCAACAAAAAATAAAAGAAGGCCAGCTGATTTTAAGCAAGTTGGAGCCTGCAGATATGTTGGTGCTTTTAGATGAAAAAGGAAAAGAATTTCGGAGTGTTGACTTTGCACAATACTTTCAAAATAAGATGAATACAGGGTTGAAGTGTTTGTGTTTTGTAATTGGTGGACCTTATGGTTTTAGTGAGGAGGTTTATCAAAAAGCACAAGAGAAAATCGCCTTATCCAAAATGACTTTTTCGCATCAGATGATTCGATTGTTGCTCTTAGAACAATGCTATCGAGCGATGAGTATTTTGAAAAATGAGCCCTATCATCATGAGTAAGTTATAAACTGTTTTTTTTGCATAAACTAACACCTGCTATAATTGCTAATGCTGCGATTTAAAAATGGCAGTGTTAAATGTACTTTGCGATAATATTACTTTTTAATGAACTGAAAGTTATGTAAACGTTATTAGAATTTGGGGAGGAGCATAATTTGGCTAGAAATACCACTAATTTTATGATCTTGATGTCATAATTTTAGTACTGAACTTTATTTACGATTTAATTGAGCATAAAAAAAGCCATTCACCTAAGGTGAACAGCTTTTCAGTCATTATTTTAATAGTAGCTTGGCCTAAACCAAATTCGCTTTTACTAATTTGGAAATCAATCCATTTTCAGCTTTACCAGCCAATTGTTTGGATGCCAATCCCATCACTTTTCCCATGTCCTTCATGCCCGAAGCACCTGTCTGAGTGATGATGTCCTTAACGATATCTTCTACTTCTTGTTCTGTCATCTGAGCAGGAAGATAGGCTTCAATAATTTTATATTGATAGGTTTCCTCTTCATATTGCTCTGGCCTATTTTGCTCCAAATAAATCTTTGCAGATTCTTTTCTTTGCTTAATAAGTGCTTGCAAGGTTTTAATTTCCAATTCCTTGGGAACTTCAGCAAAGCTAGTGTCTTTTCCTGTTTTTATAAGTAGCAAAGCCGCTTTGATGGATCTCAGAGCTTCAAGCTTGCGCTTGTCTCTGGCAATCATTGCTGATTTGATATCATTATTTATAGCTATTTCTAAACTCATAATTAATCTACATTATCATGTAAGTATGAATTATTGGTTTTCATTTCGCCAGAATCAGCATCTAAAGTGTATCGGCTAATAATATCTTCTTTGCTAGAAGGCGTTTCTGTAAGCGCCACACCTCTCCTAATATAGGCTGGAGTGTTTTCCATTTCGGTCAAATGCTCGTGTGTAGAAAAACGCTGGCTTAGATTTTTCAACTTAGAAATTCGCTCATTAGCTTTAGCTTGAAATTCTTCGTTTACCTCAGGTACAGTTTCTTCTAGCTTTCTGCGGTTTAATTCGTGTTCATTTCTATTTACTACCTCAGGCTCGCCATCTAAAGTATAAATAGTAATATTCTCCGAATCTGCTTTCTTAACTTGTTCTGTTGAACTTTCGTTGGTCGTTTCTTGTTTACGTGCAACTGGTGGTTCAACTTTCTGATCCCTAGTAATTAATTTAAAGCCATCGTCTTCAACTTCAACTTTAGCTTCTGGAACTATTGGTTGATTTTTCTCGATTTTCTCTTCAACTAATTCATGAACAATCTTTTGAGGAGTAAGAGATGAAGCTGTTTTTGCTGTATTTTCTACGTGGCTGTTTCTTGCAAATCCTGTTGCTACCACCGTTACTCTAATGCCTTCTTCTAAGCTTTCCTCTTTTCCATTACCCCAAATAATCTCAGCAGTTAATCCCGCCTCATCTTGAATATAATCGGTAATTGTTGCTACCTCATCCATATCCATTTCTTTGGTTCCAGAAGCCATAAAAAGAAGGATATTGCTTGCACCGTGAATATTATTATCATTCAATAATGGAGAAGCTAATGCCATTTCAACAGCTCTTAAAGCACGATCTTCGCCTGAGGCAATACCTGTGCCCATAATGGCTACGCCTGAATCGCGCATGACTGTTTTAACATCCTCAATATCGACATTTACATAGCCTGTTACGGTAATGATTTCGGCAATACCTCTAGCGGCATCGGTCAATATATTGTCAGCTTTTCCAAATGCTTCGGTAAGAGTGAGATTTCCATAAAGGTCACGAAGTTTATCATTAGAGATAATCAAAAGTGTATCTACTTGCTGACGTAATTCTTCGAGTCCCGCCTCTGCTTGTAATCTTCTTTTTCTACCTTCAAATTTAAAAGGAATAGTTACAATACCTACTGTCAATATGCCCATTTCTTTAGCTACAGAAGCTATAATAGGGGCGGCACCAGTTCCAGTTCCACCACCCATGCCTGCAGTAATAAATAGCATTTCGGTATTTGTTCCTAATATTTCTTTTAGATCGTCTACGTTTTCAATGGCTGCATTTTTTCCAACTTCTGGAATGGCTCCTGCGCCTCTTCCACCAGTTAAACTTGCTCCTAGTTGAATTTTATTAGGAACAGGGCTGCTATCCAACGCTTGCGAATCGGTATTGCAAATCACGAAGTCAACACCTCGAATCCCTTGTTTATACATATGGTTCACCGCGTTTGAACCTCCACCTCCAACTCCCACAACTTTAATCATGGAAGACATTTCTCTTGGGGCATCAAATTCTATCATAAGTCTTATATTTTATTTGGATAAATGTAAATGTATTTGCCGTGTGCACTTTTAAGAATTAGGCTATTTTTCAACGAAAGTTTGTTAATTAAAAATGCATATTAAATGCTTGTTAATTAAAGCTTTTCGCACTTGATTAGCCATTATTCTATAGGTAATGAACATCTATAATTATATCCGATTAATTATTTATATATAATTGATTATCAGTCAATATCCTCTTCAAAGAACTGCTTTCCTTTTTTGAAAATATTATCAAAGAAACTACCTTTGTCTTTGCTGGTATGAGTTCTCACTTCGTCTGAAATTGATTTCATTTGTTCAGCTCCTTGGAGTCCTTTTATCACCAAGCCTATACCAGTAGCGTATTGTGGGCTGCTCAATTCTTCTGGAACATTGTTGGCAAGATGCTCGTTTGGATATCCAATACGGGTATCTAATCCGGTTAAAAACTCGAATATTTGGGCAATATGTTTCAATTGTGCACCTCCTCCAGTGAGTACGATTCCTGCAATGAGTTTCTTCTCATAACCAGAATTCTTAATTTCATAGAATACATGTTCTACAATTTCTTCGATGCGTGCTTGGATAATATTGGCCAAGTTTTTAAGTGTAATTTCTTTTGGAGGACGGCCTCTAAGTCCAGGAATAGAAACTATTTCTTCTTCTCTATTTTCGCTAGCCAATGCAGAACCAAACTTCACTTTTAATGCTTCAGCTTGATTTTTAATGATACTGCAACCTTCTTTTATATCCTCAGTAATGATGTTTCCTCCTAATGGAATGACAGCTGTATGTCTAATTATTCCATCTTGAAAAATGGCAACATCTGTGGTTCCACCACCAATGTCAACCAAGGCTATACCAGCTTCTTTTTCTTCTTCGGTAAGTACGGCTTCTGCAGATGCAAGAGGTTCTAATACCAAGTCTTCTACTGTCATACCGGACTTTACAACGCATTTATTGATATTTTTAGCAGCTGTAATTTGACCAGTTATGATATGGAAATTAGCTTCTAAACTTATACCAGACATGCCAATAGGATCTTTAATTCCTTGCTCTTTGTCTACAATGTATTCTTGTGGTATAACATGAATAATCTCCTCTCCAGGTTGCATCACCAATTTGTGCATATCCTCAATAAGCATATCAATATCATGTTGATCTACTTCATTATCAAGAGTATTTCTTACCAAACTACCTCTATGTTGATGGCTTTTGATATGCTGCCCTGCAATACCCACAAAAACGTGGTCGATGTTGACCGTACTTTTTAGGGATGCTTCATCCACAGCGCTGCGGATGCTTTGAACAGTTTTTTCTATATTGGCTACTACGCCTCGGCTAACTCCAATTGATGGGGCCTTGCCAAAACCTAATATCTCAATCTTGCCGTACTCATTCCTACGACCAACAATGCAAGCAATCTTGGTTGTTCCAATGTCTAGTCCGACGATAATATCAGATGTTTTCATAAATCTAATTTTTAGTGCACACGATTTGATTTTTATATTTCAAGTTGATTACCTTATAGTTATTCCAACGGTGATGACCTAGGCCATCGGTATAAAATACTTTTAATTTTTTAAATTTTTCGTCAATATCCTCGGCTTTGCCAAATTTAATGATATGATTACTCACCAATGGTACTAAAACAAATTCGCCTTGAAAATTTACGTTCAATTGCACAATTTGTTTACGAAGCAAAGAGTCGGCATCTATATATTTAGCCATTCGATAAATGTCATTTAGTATGCTTGATTCTACTAAGCTGTCAAGCTCTTGAGGACTATGTTGTTTTTTATAAAATCCTACACTAGGAATTACACCATTACATACAAGTACTCGGGCAGGATAAAAAGATCTAATGGGTATCATCCGGGCTTTTTCGTCCAAATAAAACTGATCTCCCAATACATCAATTACTCGCACCAATGCTCTTCTTTGATTGATTCTCACTTGAAGTTGCGCATCCATAGTAATGTATGCGTCAGCAGTGAGCACGTAAGGAATTTCTAAAAGATCTTTCTCAATTTGCTCAATATTAATGTCTTCTATTTTTCTTCCCTCAAGACTGTCGTAACGATGTCTTACGAATGTGGTAACATCTTCATAAGTTAGAAACCGATTGCTTTCTCCAGTTTTTGAATAATTGATATCTACATTTAGTGCCGTAAGTGTGCGCTGAAAGTAATGGTTTTGAGCAAAAATACTCAAAGCCAAAACCCCTAGAGGTAGACCTATCCAAAGCAATATGTTGAGTATTTTACGCATTGTTTAAAATAATTTTTTCAATTGGGTCAACTAGTTTATCTATGTCGCCAGCTCCCATCATAAGAGTAACTGGATATTTATTTTGCTGTATGAAATTAGCTAAATCGTCTTTACTAAGTAAAAATTTCTCTGTCAAAGTCACCTTGTTTAGCAGCATTTGAGAGTCAATTCCTTCTATCGGAAGCTCACGTGCAGGATAAATATCTAATAGTAGTAATGCATCAAGTTTAGATAGTTCTGCAGCGAAGTCATCAGCGAAATCACGCGTTCTGGAAAATAAATGAGGTTGAAATACACCCATTATTTTGGCGCCAGCAAACATCTCACGAGTAGCAGCAATGGCCGATTTAATCTCAGTAGGATGATGTGCATAGTCGTCGATGAGTACACAATCTGTTTTATTGATTTTGATTTCAAAACGACGTTTCACACCTTTATAGGTTGAAATGGCTTTACCCAGAAGTTGATGGTCAACTCCAGCTTGCTTGCTTGCTGCTATAGCAGCGGTAGCATTCAGTAAATTGTGAAGCCCTGGCATGCTCATATTGAAATGTCCCAAACTTATTGTGTCTTCTTCCACTTCAAATTGCATTTGTTGTTGATTTATTCCTAATGGCGTGAGTTTGAAATCAGAAGTTGATTTAGTTCCATACCTTATTAATCGATTTTTATAGTTCGGTGGTGTGGGTAAATCTTCGTGCATGATTAAAGTACCACCTGTTTGAATATTATTAGCAAAGTCAAAAAATGAATCCTGCAAATAGCTTTTATTTTCATAAATATCTAAATGGTCGGCATCCATGGAAGAAATTATAGCCACATCGGGATGTAGATGTAAAAATGAACGGTCGAATTCATCCGCTTCCACCACCATGATTTTGGCTTCATTATTCAGTATTAAATTGGAGCTATAATTATTGGCAATGCCACCTATAAATGCATTCACTGGAATTCCAGATGCATTTAGAAAATGAGCAACCATGCTTGTAATTGTCGTTTTGCCATGTGTACCAGCAATAGCAATGGTGAAATAATCTTTGCTGATTTCTCCCAATATTTTCGCACGCTTAACCATTGGAATATCAGAGTTTAGAAAAGCTTGATATTCGCCAAATTCTTTCGGAATTGCGGGCGTAAATACCACTAAATCTATGTCTTGCAGTGCATCCGCTCCCAAGTCATTATAATGCATTTTCACTCCTTCGGAGGCTAAGGCTTGAGTAAGCGCAGTATCTGTTTTATCATATCCCGACACTTTTATTCCTTGTAAAAGAAAATAGCGCGCAAGAGCACTCATGCCAATGCCCCCAGCTCCTAAAAAATAAATATGTCGTAAATTACTTAACATCTATGCTATTTTAATATTGATTTTACCACTTCCATAATTGTGTCAGTTGCATGCTGAACTCCTAGTGGCTTTATGTTTTTAACTAATAATTGTTGTTCTTCTGGATTATTGACTAATCGAATAATTTCTGTCAATAGTTTTTCTTTTTGCTCACTGTCTTTTACCAAAATGGCCGCTTTATTAATTTCTAAAGCTATTGCATTTTTAGTCTGATGATCTTCGGCTACAAATGGTGAGGGAATTAGTATAGTCGGTTTTTTTACCACACATAATTCTGATATGGCAATAGCACCAGCTCTTGAAACAACGATGTCGGCAGCAGCGTAGGCCATATCCATTTTATTGATAAAGGCGGTTGCCACTATACCATTTTGTTTAAAAGGGAGAACAGCTTGCTCTGCTTTAGTGAAATAGTTTTTGCCAGTTTGCCAAATCAATTGAATGGAGTTTTCTTTAAATAAGTTGAGATTAGCTTCAATAGCTTCATTGATTGTGCGAGCTCCCAAACTTCCACCAACCACAAGCACTACAGGTTTATCGCTACTAAGTTCAAAGAATTTCAAAGCTTCATTCTTCTTTCCTTCTATCTGAACCACTTCATTACGAATTGGGTTTCCAGTAAATACAATTTTTTCCTTGGGGAAGAACTTGTCTAAATTTTGATAAGCAACACATATTTTATCCACTTTATTGGCTAAGAGTTTATTCGTTACTCCAGGAAATGAATTTTGCTCTTGAATAATCGTTGGGATACCTAATTTAGTAGCTTGATGTAAAGTTGGTCCACTAGCAAATCCTCCAACGCCAATTACCATATCTGGTTTGAAGCGTTTAATTATCTTTCGTGCTTTTAAAAGGCTCGATATTAATTTAAAAGGAAAGCTCAAGTTTCTAGGACTCAAACTGCGCTGAAAACCGCTGATCCAAAGACCTTCTATAGCAAACCCTGCTGCAGGAACTTTCTCCATTTCCATTTTGTCTTGAGCGCCAATGAAAAGAATTTCGCAACTATCAAATTCTTGTTTTAATGCATTGGCTATCGCTATAGCGGGGAATATATGTCCACCGCTTCCACCACCACTGATGATAAATTTTTTAGGATTAGTCATGGGCTTCTTGTTTATCGGTTATTGATAATTGAGACTCACGGCTCACACTGAGCACTATCCCAATAGAAAAACTTGTAAACCAAAATGAAGTACCTCCCATGCTCAAAAGCGGCAAAGGTTGTCCGGTTACTGGTAATAAGTTTACGGCTACAGCCATATTAATAAAAGCTTGAAATACTAAGCTAAACATCAATCCCAACGAAAGAAATGCCCCGAAAGTTCCTGGGCTTTTTAACGCAATTTGGACCGCTCTATAAAGTAGTATCAAGTATAATATGATAACTAAAATTCCTCCTGCAATTCCATATTCTTCAACAATAATGGCATATATAAAATCAGAATAAGGATGTGGTAAGAAGTTTCTTTGAACGCTATTTCCTGGGAATTTTCCAACAATACCACCGGTAGCAATAGCTATCTTTGATTGCTGGGCTTGATAGTTTCCTTCAGATTCTTTGTCCATAAAACTTTCAACACGAGCCTGCCAGGTGCCTTGTCGAGGTAATAAGTTGGGATAGTATTGTGCTATCATTAATAAAAGTAACACCATAAATGCTCCAGCTCCCAGTACTGCAAAAATGTATTTCAAACTAATTCGACCAATAAATAGTAAGATTAGACTGGTAGCAAAAAGTATTGCTGCTGTTGAGAAATTGGCTGGGAAAATAAGTCCAACCGTTATAACGATGGGTAACATCAGCGGGATAAAACCTTTTTTGAGATCCTTAATGTTTTCTTGCTTTTTGCTCAATAAACGAGCTAAGTACATGATTAGGGCCAGTTTAGCTAAGTCGGATGTTTGAAAACTAATATTAATTCCTGGAATAACTAACCATCTACTTGCTTCATTTAAATTCGCTCCCAACAATAGGGTTAATAAGAGCATCGGAATGGCAATGTAAATCATTATTTGCGAAATCCTAGAATAGTATTTATAATTGACACGGTGTGCGCCATACATTATTACTAAGCCAAAAAGCATTAAGCCTCCGTGCTTGAAAAGATAATAGAAGGTGTTTCCGCCTTGGTATTTATATGCCAAAGAGCCTGTTGAACTATATACCACTAACAGCGATAAGAAGGACAATATACCCACAATAATCCAGATAATTTTATCACCATAAAAATTATCTGTGAATTTGTTTTTTATTTCTTTGGCTTTGGTCATAATTTATAAATCTTGAACTGCTCTTTTGAATTTATCACCTCGGTCTTCATAGCTCTCGAATAAATCAAAGCTTGCACATGCAGGCGAAAGCAATACTACATCACCTGGTAATGATAAATAAAATGAACTCAGAACTGCATCTTGCGCTGTAGCAGTTTCAATTATATTAGGAACAACAGATTCGAAAGCATTTATTATCTTTTGGTTATCGACCCCTAGACATACAATTGCTTTTACTTTTTCACGAACAAGTTCTATTATGGAGGAATAGTCGTTCCCTTTATCCTGTCCGCCCAAAATTAACACAGTAGGTTTGGTCATTGATTCCAATGCATACCATAATGAATTTACGTTGGTGGCTTTGCTATCATTGATGAAAAGTACACCACGAATGGTTGCTACATTTTCTAATCGATGAGGAATTCCCTCGAAATCAGAGAAGCAATTTTTCAGACTCTCTTTTCTGATTTCCTGTAGCTTGGCAGCGATACCACCGGCCATGGTGTTATAGGCGTTATGCCTACCTTGAAGTGCTAATTTTTCAATACTCATAGTAAATTGGTCGTTATTAATTTGAAAATATAGGTTGTTGTTTTTTCTATAAGCTCCATCACATGTCAATTCTCTTTCTTGAGAAAAAGGATATAATTGGGCTGTAATATTTAATTTTTTCATTTCTTCTAAAATCACCTGATCATCAGTATTATATATAAGAGAATCTTTAGAAGAAAGGTTCTGAGCAATCCTCATTTTTGATGCAGCATAAAGTCTAAAATCATAATTATATCGATCCAAATGATCGGGGGTAATATTTAATAATATAGCAATGTCGGCTTTAAAATTAAACATGCTATCTAATTGAAAACTACTGATTTCTAGAACGTAATAGTCATAATTCTCAAAAGCTACCTTTCTTGCAAAACTGTCGCCGATATTACCAGCTAAAGCCACATTAAGCCCTGCCGTTTTCATGATATGGTATATTAAAGAAGCGGTGGTTGTTTTTCCATTGCTTCCTGTGATTGCCGTAATGTGTGCAATCGTGTATCGTGATGCAAATTCAATTTCCGAAATAACAGCAATGCCTCTGGATTTCAGTTTTTTAATGATTGGGATATTTAATGGAATACCTGGGCTGAGAATTACTTCTTCACATTTTAAAAAGTAAGATTCGCTGTGTTTCCCTTCCTCATATGGAATTTGGTATTGTTCCAATTCATTCTTATAATTTGTCTTAATAGCGCCATTATCAGACACCCAAACTTGATAGCCCATTTTTTTGGCTAGTATAGCAGCGCCAACACCGCTTTCTGCGGCGCCAAGTATTGCGATATGTTTGTTAGCTTGAGTCATTTAGATTATCGAAGTTTTAGCGTTACAATTGTTAATACTGCGAGCATAATACTGACGATAAAAAATCGCTGTACTATCTTAGCTTCGTGGTAACCCTTTTTTTGAAAATGGTGGTGAATAGGCGACATTAAGAAAACTCGTCTACCTTCTCCAAATCTTTTTTTGGTATATTTAAAATAGGAAACTTGAATGATCACTGAAAGATTCTCGATCAAAAACACACCACAGAGTAATGGAATTAATAACTCTTTGCGGATAATAATAGCAAATACTGCGATGATACCTCCTAAGGCTAAACTGCCCGTATCGCCCATAAATACTTGAGCAGGATACGAATTATACCAAAGGAATCCAATGGCAGCTCCTACAAATGCACTTATAAATATGGATAACTCTCCAGTATTAGGTATGTACATGATATTGAGGTAGTCCGCAAAGATAAAGTTACCAGAAACCCATGCTAAAATTCCCAGTGTAGCCGCTATTACGGCGGAGGAACTCGTTGCAAGTCCATCCAAACCATCAGTGAGGTTGGCTCCATTTGAAACCGCAGTTACAATAATGATCACAAATGGGATGAAAATAATCCATGTATATTTTTGGTAACCATCTCCCATCCATGATAGTAGCCACGAGTAGTCAAATTGGTTGTTTTTTACAAATGGAATGGTGGTTTTAAAGGATTTTACTTCTTCTTTAAAAATGTCTTTTGAAGCTAAGCGGGAATTATTATTTTCCATATTTTGACTTATGGTTTGCTGATCAAGCTTCTCGCGAATCACCACTGAATCATTGAAATACATTGTAAAACCAACGATTAATCCAAGTCCAACTTGGCCAATTACTTTGAATCGCCCCGCTAAACCTTCTTTGTTTTTTTTGAAAACTTTGATATAATCATCCAAAAAGCCAATAGTGCCCAACCAAAGTGTAGAAACTAGCATCAAGATGATATAAACATTATCAAGGCGGGCAAAAAGCAAAGTAGGGACGACAATGGCAGTTAAGATGATAATACCTCCCATGGTTGGAGTGCCTTGTTTTGCGTTCTGGCCTTCAAGTCCCAATTCTCTGACGGTTTCGCCTACTTGTTTGCGACGTAAAAGATTAATTAGACTTTTCCCGAATAAAAGAGAAATAAGCAGTGATGTGAAAACTGCCATCGCGGCTCGGAAGGATAAATATTGAAATACACCTGCTCCGGGCACATCTAATTTGTCGAGAAAATCGAATAAATAGTATAGCATAGCTTATTGATTTGTATTGATTAGTTCACTGATAATTTCTTTGTCATCAAAATGAGCACGTATTCCGTTCACCTCTTGATATTTTTCATGTCCTTTGCCTGCAACGAGTACAATGTCGCCACTTTGTGCTAGTGCAACCGCTGTTCTTATGGCTTCTTTACGGTTAGTAATTCTGAGTACTATATTTTTTCTGTCTGCTGTAATCCCAGCTTCCATATCATCTAATATGCTCTCGGGATTTTCTGTTCTTGGATTGTCAGAAGTTAAGATTAAGCGATTTGATTTTTCAGCAGCAATTCGGGCCATTTCTGGTCTTTTTGTTTTGTCGCGATCACCTCCAGCGCCCACTACGGTAATTAATTGTCCAACACCACCTCTAATGTCGTTGATGGTATTTAATACATTAAGTAAGGCATCGGGAGTATGTGCATAGTCAACAATGGCATTGATATCCGTATTACCTGGCACAAATTCAAAGCGACCTTCTGCGGTTTTAATTTTACTGAGTAAGCGGAGTACTTCCCACTCGTCACCATCCAATTCCATAGCTGTGGCATAAACGCTGAGTAGATTATAAGCGTTAAATGCTCCTACTAAAGGGACATGAATTTCCTTTTGATTTATTTCTAAATGTAGACCGCTAAAAGCATTTTCTATTATTCTTGCTCTATAGTCGGCCATGGATTTTACTGCATAAGTTTTTTTGCTGGCTCTTGTGTTTTGCAACATCACTTGCCCGTTTTTGTCATCTAAATTTACCAATGCAAAAGCCGATGAAGTCAATTGGTCAAAAAACTGTTTTTTGGCTCTGATATATTCTTTAAAAGTTTTATGAAAATCGAGGTGATCATGGGTAATATTCGAAAATAAAGCTCCACGAAATTGCAAACCGCTGATTCTTTCCTGTATAATAGCATGTGAACTTACTTCCATAAAGCAATATTCGCAACCAAAATTGACCATCTCACCCAATAAAGCATTTAGCTGCAAAGCGTCAGGAGTGGTATGAGTTGCTTTTATTTCTTGCTCGTCAATTCTATTGCTTACTGTAGAAAGCAAGCCAGTATGGTAACCCAAATCGCGGAAAAGATTAAATAACATGGTAACCGTTGATGTTTTTCCATTAGTACCTGTTATGCCGACCAAATGTAGCTTTGAAGATGGGTTTCCATAATAATTGGAAGCCATTTGCCCTAGTGTTTTAGCAGAATCTTTTACTTGTATGTAAGTGCAATTTGGATGGATATTTAATGGGAATTCTTGACATACAATAGCTGTTGCACCTTGTTTAATGCATTGATCAATATATTGATGTCCATCTACTTGAGTGCCTGAAATGGCTACAAAAAGATCTTGATTGCCAACTTTGCGTGAATCAAATTGTATGGCATTAAAATGTAGATTTCCTCCGTCCTTTATTTGTAGAACTTCAACCTTATCTAATATGTCTTTTATTGCTTTCATTAGTAATTCAGTATTAGTTTTACGGTTTGACCTTTGCTGATTTTTGAACCTGCATTAATTGATTGTTGCACTACCTTACCTACTCCATTAATTTCCACGATCAAACCCATTTCTTCTAGTAAAAAGATGGCATCTTTCGCAGTCATATATTTGATATTAGGCATTAATCCATATTGCAATTTCCTTTGATACATGGCAACGCTATCGGCAGAAGCAACAGCTGATACATAACTCGTTTGATCTATCGTTGAATTAAAAGGGAAATGAAAAGTTTTATAAATACCAGCAACATCATCATAGGCCCCAACCTTCGAGCTGGGAGCTTGAAAAATGGAGTCCTCGATTCTGTGATCCTGAATACTGAAGTCTGTCGCGTAAATTTTATCTGCGATATCTTTAAACACCGGTACAGCAACTAAGCTAGCATAATACAATCCTCGGTTTGGATTATTCACCACTACAATGCAAGAGTATTTTGGATTATCAGCTGGAAAATAACCTACAAATGAAGCTTGGTAGTTACGTTTGTTGTATTGCTTGGTGTATATTTGAGCGGTACCTGTTTTTCCTGCAATAGGATATGGTGAGTTTTTCAAACTACTTGCAGTTCCATGTTGTACCACACCTTCCAACATTTTTTGCACCATTTTAATCGTCTCCAAGCTGCTAATTTGAGGATTAATTACCTGAGATTTAAATTCCTTTTTTACAGAGCCTGTTTTCCTAAGTTCTTTTACAAATGTTGGTTTTACCATCTTGCCATTATTGGCAACTGCATTATAAAAGGTAAGTACTTGCATTGGAGTCATGCTAAGCTCATAGCCAATTGACATCCAAGGTAATGAGAGTTTTGACCAAGTTTTATCTTCTGGTGATTTGATATATGGACTTGCTTCACCTTTAATTTCAAGGCCAAGAGGCTTGTTAATTCCCATCTTATAAATAGAATTGATAAAGCGAGAAGGCTCAGATTCATAGCCTTTTAGGGCAATCATCATTACTCCAATATTGGAACTTTTTTCAAAAACTTGATTCACGGTAATATCACCATATCCGCCTTCATGTGAATCATGTATAGTTTTTCCATAGTAGGTGTATTTACCATTTCCTGTTTTGATAATATCCGTTGGTAATACTTTTTTGTCTTCCAAAGCAACCATGAGCGAAGCCAATTTAAATGTAGAACCAGGCTCCATTGCGGTCCCAATGGCGTAATTAAAACCTTCGTAATAGGAATGATTTGAAGTGTCCGCTTTGAGGTTTGCAATGGCTTTAATTCTACCCGTTTCAACTTCCATTAATATGGCACAGCCCCAATCTGCTTGATGTTTTACGAGCTCGCGATAAAGAGAATTCTCGGCCACATCTTGAAGATTTACATCTATTGTTGTAATCACATCTAAACCATCAATAGGCTCTTTCACGGTTTTGTCAAAAAGGTACATTGGTCGCCATCCACCAGATGTTTTCTGCATAATTCTAATACCATCAGAGCCTTTTAAATATTGGTTATATGCTCCTTCAAGGCCAACCTCATAAGAATTTTTGGTGTAATTATAGTTGCCAATAGTTCGTTGTGCGAGTAATTGATATGGACGTTTTCTATAGTCTGAATTTTCGGTTATCAATCCACCAGTATACTTTCCCTCCTTGAAAATTGGAAGCAGACTTAGCTTTTTTAATTCCGAATAACTGATGCGCTTACTGATCGGAAAATATCTCATTTTCTTTTCAAAAGCTCGTACCATTTTTGACTTAAATGAAACAACGCTCACTGATGGAAATATCTGATGAAATCCGATGGCTATAGAGTCAATATTAGCGTAAAAGGTTTTTTTATCAACCACTTTCGAATCCCAGTAGATATCGTAAATAGGAACTGAAGTTGCCAAAAGATTATGATGTTCGGAATATATATTTCCTCTTACTGCCCTAACGGTGAAGTTTTTATAACTTTGTTCTTTCGATTTCTCCTTCCAATAATCGCCCTGAAAAAATTGAATTTGAATAATGCGCCCTGCAATGGCCATTGCTGCCAAAAAAACCACCGTAAATAGGAGGTAGATGCGAATCTTGATATCTTTTGTGATTGTACTGGCCATTACTTATCCTCCTTTTTGGTGATGAAAATTTTAAAAGGAGGTTTGGTAGCCTCTTTGATCTCACGATCCTCTAAGCGTTTAGCTAGTTGAGATCGTTTGGTGAAATACATCAAATCAGATTTAACACTAATATGCTCATCATGAAGGCCTTTCAACTCTTTATTAATGGAATTTATGGTTTTAACCTTTGATTGGGCTACAAAATTATTAGCGATGTATATCAATGCTAAGAAAAAAAGAAAAAAGAAAAATGGAGCTTTGGCAACCATCCAATCGGAGGTGAGAATGCTGCCATCTAAAACAGAAGATATATTTCGTAATTTGGTGATATTTAGTTTGATGTTTGGACTTTTAAAAGATTTACTTTTTTTAGATTTTTTTTCAGTTTTGGGCGTCTCCACTCGCTGACTGTTTTTACCGGCTTTAGTTTTATCTTTTCCCCACATACCTATAATTTTTCAGCAATTCGTAATTTGGCACTTCTTGATCGTGGGTTTATTGCGAGCTCATCTTCCTGAGCAAGAATAGGTTTGCGGCTAATCATTTTGAAAGGAACCAATGGGTTTCCAAAGAAGTCTTTTTCAATTTTTCCTTCAAAATTCCCTGATTTGATAAAATTCTTAACTAATCGATCTTCTAAGGAATGATAGGACATTACTACCAATCTTCCACCTGGCCTCAATACTTCACTACACTGTTGAAGCATTGCCCTTAAGCTTTCCATTTCCTGATTGAGTTCAATGCGGAGTGCTTGAAAAACTTGAGCGAAATATTTGTTTTCTTTGCCTCGGATGGCACAAGCTTGTAAAGCTATTTTGAGGTCTTCGGTGGTTTTTAATGGCTGTTGATCGCGAAATGCTATTATTGCTTTAGCAGAATTATAGGCATTATGAAGCTCGCCATAATTGCGAAGGATATCTGTAAGCGCTTGTAATTGAATTGTGTTGAGAAGTTCAGCAGCGGTTTGGCCTTTGCTTGCATCCATTCTCATGTCCAAAGGGCCATTAAAACGGGTAGAAAACCCACGTTCTGCTTGATCAAACTGATAGGAAGAAACGCCCAGATCAGCTAATATACCGTCAACGGGCACCACACGGTAAAGACTAAGATAATTTTTTAAATATTTGAAATTCTGTTGGATAAGCGTTAAGCGGTCATCGTCAATCATGTTTTGCTTGGCCTCTATATCTTGGTCAAAAGCAAATAGTTTTCCCCCATCAAGGTTTTGTAGTATAGCCGCGGAGTGACCACCTCCACCAAAGGTAACATCTACAAAAACTCCTCCTTGAGAAAGATTTAGTGCTTCAATACATTGATTCAACATTACGGGCACATGATAGGCCATGCTTGGGTTCTTTTGTGATAATTAGCTACTCGATTAATACAAACCCAATTCGATGAAAAAGCCATTCGAACTTGGGATGAAATCAGCTTCAATAAACAGACTAAGTCTGATTATTTTACCTCATTCACATCGATGCTACCCATTACTTCTTCAGCAAGATTTGCAAAATCAACCTCTGGATTATTGATAACCCGCTCGTAAGCTTGCTTATCCCAAATTTCGATTCTGTTGACCGAAGAGGAGAGTACCACCTCTTTTGTAATTCCTGAAAAATTGATCAGGTCTTTTGAAATTTGGAGACGTGCTGAACTGTCCATTTCGAGGATTTTGACGCCTGCCATGAACATTCTGATGAAATCATTGTTCTTTTTAACGAATTTATTAAGCTTATTTACGCCCTCAATTTCGGTATTCCACTCGCTCATTGGATACAATTCCAAGCACTTGTGAAAGACCGATCTCTTGAGTACAAAGCCTTCATTAACAATTGATTGCAATTGTTTTTTGAGGCCTGAAGGAAGAGCTAATCTTCCCTTTGCGTCAAGCTTACATTCGTACGTTCCAATGATGTTTACCACGTGTCAAATTTCAAGTTGCTAATTTACTACATATTTTCCCACTTAAACCCACATTTCCCCACTCTGTTGAAAACTTTTATACTATTGTTAATAGCAAAAGGTTACATAAAATGTAAATATCTGATTTTAAGATATATAATAAATATTAGATTAATATATTTAGGTGGGATAAAAAATATGCTTTGAGATTGGCGAAATGGGTATTATTTAAGGATGAGGAGCTGGTATTACAAAATTTCAAAGATTTCGATTGAATGAAATTTTGCTGCATTTTTCTTTTCGGCAAAATAGACGTTTTTCAAAAAAAATGCCCAAAGTACCATCGGTACTTTGGGCATTAAAAGATTAATTTTAATATTATTTTACACTATTAACCGACAAAACTAGAAATCAGTCAGTTTTACGTTCGTAGATATCAGTATATTAGCTTTTTATAAAATATTTTTGTGGTTTTTCAAAAACCTACCCCCCTTTAATAACAGGATAATTG